>JACCDG011690857.1_pt1 | contig 13984 bp, 20 predicted proteins | sample 7442471 | NCBI WGS metagenome assembly JACCDG01 (sample SAMN15323444, study PRJNA562643) | freshwater metagenome | isolation source: river surface water | place: USA:Blue River Watershed | collected 2017-08-17
CTTGCCGAAATCCTGCAATTAATATCCCACCAATTTCCACACGGTCACAAAGGAAGCCAAGATGTCTGACAAATTACGATTGCTATGGGCCGCACTTCTTTTTTGCTCCAGCTTACGGGCGGATTTTTTTGGAGGAGACTTGCCTCTGCTGGCTAAGATTGTTGCTGACACCACCGCACAGCTTGCAAAGCTAAATGAACTAGTAGGCACAAACTCCAAAACACTTGAAGTATTGCAACAAGCAAATCGAGGCATTCAAGACGCTGTGACCGTTGTAAACAGTGCAAATGACACCCTTGCCCCAGGAGTTCTATCCGATCTGCACGGCGTACAAGCCCTACTTAGCAAAATACAAGACCTCTATGGAAAATATCCAACCGCCGAAAAACACGAGACAACTGCTCTAATCGATCAAATGATCGCAGAAAGCCTCAACCTTCACAATGAGGCTTTTAGATATGCCCAGAAATTAGATCCTCAGGTTGATACTTTTAAACAAATAGCGCAATCCGCAAGCCCCGGATCAGCACAAAAACTCACGGCCCAATCAGTCGGAGTTTTGATTCATGCCACAAATCAGGTTCTAAGAACAAACGCGGCTCTACTCAAAATTCAATCACAACAACTAGCTTCGAAAAACCGAGAAAACAAAATCAAAGCAGCAAATACCAGAGCAACTTATTTCGAAATTCCGCAGGCACTCATCAAGTTCAAACCTGGGTATGACCTGGTCCACTTACCATAAAGCAATTTGGAGTGAACATGCCATTTTTAGAAATGATAGGCCCAGTAGCCGGGAAACTGCACTTGCAGTTTAAAAACGTATTCTACTTTTCACTACCAGTAGTTTTCCTGTTTTCCATCGCTCTAGCGTGGTTCAGAGGACCCAATAACGGGCCTGATTTCTTCGAGCTGACTAAACGACTCGTAGTTGCCGCTCTTTTGATGGCTTGTTTCAAAGAACTCACAGACACCATTCTAAATATTACAAATGCCCTTGCAAACTCCATCGGGTCTATGGATGGCCTGGACAACTATCTGGAAATGGCCCTCAAAAAAACAAGGCAATACTCCTTCTCCTCAATGCTTTCCGGAGGATGGCTTTTTCACCACGATCTACTAATCGCGGGAATCTCAATAATCGTTCTACTTGTAACGCTCGCCCTAAAATCGGTCATTGTCGCAGTGTTTCACTTCACATGGCTTTTTCTAATCATCATTTCCCCTCTTCTATTACTTTTTCACCTCATATCGCCCTCGATGACGCTAAACCTCTTTAAAACCCTCTTCGAGGTGGCCTCCTGGAAAGTGGTATGGGCCATCCTGTCTGCAATGCTGACTGCTCTCCCATTTGGTTCCCCACAACCGTCCGCGGAAGCTTTCATGGTCCTCTTCTTGATGAATATCGTTATCGGTCTCGCACTCATTCTGACCCCGCTCATTGTTAAAGGCCTAGTTGGTCAATCCTTCACCGCCGTCTCAAGCGCCATATCTCCCATGGCAATGGCATTTATGACAAAAACCCCTAAGAGCTTAGCCACCCAATACATCCGAAACTCGGTTTATCGCCCATCGCCAACGCAAAAAAACGCTCGAGTGAACTTGACCCGTCCCATAGAAGCCTCGATCAAATCAAATCTCCGATATTCAAAACCAAATACGCCCCCACCAAAAACCAATAAGGAAACCTAATAAGGAACTAAGAACAATGAATAATCCAAAGCAAATATGGTTCGAAATATGGGGCGAGGCTCAAGCGCAGAATGTTTTTCTAAAAGGAGTTCTCGTCCTATTCACAGTCATCCTACTCACCGAAACAATTGCTCTAATAGCTATCTCTCTTCGCGCCCCCCTTGTATTTGTCTCCTCCGAGAAATCAACTCATTCACTGGCAGATACTTCTCCAACTGATGCAATCCTCATAGCTGAAGCCACGCGAGTAATTTCCAATTACATCAAACTTCACCACGACTGGAGTTCAGCTACAATCTCAGACAACTTTCACAGAGCATCTGCTCTTATTTCTCCCCGCTTCATACAGGACTTTAAAACTTCTACCGCCACACAAACACAAATCGCCAAAAATAAGGGGCTTTCTCAAAGGTTTTTCATCTCCGCTTCCCATGTAGATCCCACAAAACGTATCGCGACTATCAGCGGTCACCGACTCCTCAAGGTAGGTACTCTATACGCAGCATCAGAAATGAAAATTAACGTTTCCTACGAACTTGGAGCGCGGACTCAAACCAATCCGGAAGGAGTCTACGTCACTTCCGAAACGCTTCTCAATGAATCGAAAAAGGATGAATAGACTATGAAACTGATATTTTCTTTGCTCGCATTTTGTCTTGACTCTCATGCGGCATCAGTAAAAACAGTCCGCCTCCAACCCAGGCAGATCTATTCCGTCTCAACTGCCATCGGGCACTCGACTCTGCTCAACTTTGAATCCGCCCCCACTTCTGTAGCCCTGGGTGACCAAGACGCATTCAAGGTAGAATACATCGGCAAAAGCGTCCTTATTAAGCCGCTAATTCAAGCCGCCCAAACAAACCTGTTCGTCTTCGTCGGCGAAACAAAGTTCGGCTTTCGACTGCTGACCGTTGAAAAAGAGGCCGCTGATTTTTCGATTAATATCCTGCCACAAAAACAACATATCCATCAGTCAAAACCACAGACACTGGCTTTTTCTCAGGTTGGTAAGCAGGTACAAAACAAAGACTACACCCTCCAACTACACAGCAGCGCACTTTCAAAAAGCAAAGCGAACCTAATCCTACGCATCAACGCTCTGTCGTCGAACAAAAATGTTTTAGACCTCAAAAACTCTTTTCGTTTTACACAGAACAACAAGACAGTTCCACTTACCGCAAAACATTTCGACTACGAACGGCAAAATCGTCTATCAGGATTATTTTTGCTACGAACTCTTCAGTTAACCTCCGGTCCTTTAGAAATCACCCTAAAAACCCCTGAACGTCCACTCACTCTTCAAATTCCAGTTCAAACATTGCTGCGAGGTACGAAATGATTCAACGTCTTAAAAATTATTTCTATGTTTCTCAAAATCCTCTTTCCGCAAACAAAAAGTTAAACCTACAGAATGTGTTTTTTTTCGCCCTAATAGTTTCACTGGTGATTTTCGTCGTTTACCTTTTTTGGCCAACCAGAACTCTTTCATCGCCGACACCCCAGGGCGTTTTGAACAATGCACCCAATGATTCGTATGATTCTACCCCTGCGCTCGATGATGCGTTATCTGCTCCCACTGACATTGAACCAATTACGGCGCCTACATCCCCCCAGAGCTCAAACAGCCGCCAATACAGCGCATCCCAAGTAATCTTACCCTCCAATGATCAGCACAATTCCGTGCGTAAACTTCCTATGGCCACAGCCTTTAAGGCACTTTTAGCAAACACGCTCGTCTCCTCCGATATCGCTGTACCCGCTATTGCATTGGTGGCCGAATGCGTGATTTCCAATGGCGAAATCATTTTTCCACAGGGAGCAAAACTACTTGGTACCAGCGCACTAGATGCTCGTGCCAAGCGACTACAAATACGCTTTCACCATGTTGTCTTTCCGGATGGCACTGATTCTTCTATCTCTGCAGTTGCCCTCGATTTAGACGGTTCGTATGGACTTCGTGGCGACTACAAATCGGGAAATACTCAAAAACAAGTGGGCAAATTCTCTGGAACCTTCCTTGGCGGCCTTGCCGAAGGATTAAAAGATAAACAGGCGGCCGGAGCCTTTCTTCCTCCAATTGCCTCTGGCTCCATTAAAAACGGATTACTCAACGCTGTATCGGATACCGCTCTAGACCAAGTAAACAGCTTTTCAAGTGACCTACAGTCCGAACAACCATCCATTTCTGTACCAAGCGGATTAAACTTTCTCGTTTATCTCGAACAAGGATATTCCAAATGAACGCCCCATCTACTCAATCCCCATTTGATATATATGTCCTCATAGCAGTGCTCTGCCTAGCAATTCTCGATGTCCTGCACAAACGATTTCATTCCTATTTTCAATTCTTCAATTTTAGTATTTTCCCGATTTTAGCAGTAGTCACACCAGTATTAGCCATCACTTGCGTTGTATATTTTCGCTATCGTCTTAATGCCTTCTTGAAGCGACGTGCCGCTCGCCGAGCAACTCAATACTGCCCAAACGCAATATACTTAGGTCGAACCGAAACCGGGCAAGACATCTACCTTCCTCCAAATTCAAGAACGGGACACGCTCAGGTCATTGGAGCCACTAGCGCCGGGAAAACTGAAAGCATTATCATTCCGTGGGCTGTGCACGATATTGAATCTGGTTCTGGCCTACTAATTATCGACGGTAAATCTGACTCTTCATTTCTTGATAAACTCTATGCTCATGTCGTTCGAGCGGGTAGACAAAAAGACTTTCGGTTTTTTTCTTTGGCAAACGTTGACTGCTCTCACACATTTAATCCATTAGCCGGCGCCAGCGCCGATGAGGCCACCGAGAGAGTCTTCACTAGTTTTTCGATCGAAAATTCGCACTACAGAGCGATTCAAGCAAAGGTATTTCGTTCCTTAGTTCAACTCATCCTGGACAGAAACGAAGTCCCAACTTTCAAACAGATTCGATATCTGCTCTGCGATCCAGTCCTGCTTGCCTCATGGACGAAACAAACAACCAATCACGAAAACGCCTCAATTCTGCGATCTTTGCTATCGCAAGGCTCTAGCGAGTTCCAAATGCAGACCTGCGGGCTAGAAGCTAATCTCGCACCATTTTGCGGAGGGAAAACAAGCTCCCTGTTCAATACAACCACTCCCTCCATCCAATTTGATCAAGTTCTTTCGAGTAACCAAATTTGCTACCTACAAGTTCCCATCATGCACTCCCCCTTCCTGGCAGAAGCCACCGGCAAACTCATCTTGCAAGCTTTCCAGCAGTCTGTGTCAAATCGGCATTTAGGGCTAGCTGAAAAAACTAAGTTCTTTGCCTGCTATCTCGATGACTTCCAAGACTATCTCTACCCGGGCTTTGGAACACTTTTAAATAAGTCCCGTTCTGCAAACATCGGGCTTGTTCTCTCTCATCAAGCCCTCGGAGACCTCGAAAAGGTTAGTCCGTACTTTAGAAACCTCGTTATCAGCTCCACCAATATCAAAGTCATTATGCGCACAATCGATCCAGAAACTTGCGACTTCTACGCTAAAGCCATAGGAACACGAACAACTGAAAAACTTACAGAACGCCAAACCCGGTCACTGCTTGTTACCACTAAAACCGGCGAACAATCCGCACGCCAAGTCGAACAGTACATCGTTCACCCCAATGAACTAAGACAAATGCAGGTAGGTCAAGGCGTCATTACCATTCCCCATAAACTCGGGGTTTGCACCGTTAAAGTCGCATTTCAAATGCGCGAAGCACTTAAACCTGTTCCCTTACCACGCGTAGAAAAACACCCCAGTGAACAAGCAGTCGAAACACGCCCCCACACTCCCGAGGATTCTGACCCGAAAACTAAAACACCTCCTCCTAAAGAAAGGAAATAAACATGAAACCTACCCAACGGCTCTTACTCGTCCTGACACTGTGCTTTGTGCCTGCATGCTCCACTACCGGCCGCACCACTCTACTTGGAATGGGACTTGGACTTGCAACTGGTGCTGCTATCGGCACCGCGGCTGATGCCGGTCCGAAGGCAAGGTACCGAACTCAAAACGTCGCTATTGGCTCTGCCATTGGATCAGTTCTGGGCGCTATTGTCGCTTTCTTGTTCCACCCCAACGAGGCGCAACGTCCAATCTCCGGCACAAACGTACCTGCGCCAGCAGCGATTTCGGACCCACTTACCCAGCCAAATGGTCTCACAACACCCCCAATTATGACTCCTCCCAAGGTGGAAACGCACTTTGTTGACGACGAAGTAGTTGGAAACAAATTCATCCCAGGACACTTCGAATATCAAATCGTGGAGCCACCAAAATGGAACAACTAATACCTTCCCTCGTGCTGGCACCAAAGAACTTCCGACTAGGGAAGAGAGATATCAATCTGCTCGCTCAAATTGAGAAAGATAGAGAACTTACCCTAAAGGAAATCGAGGACCTTTTCTGGAATGGAAATGGGCACCGCAACCACAAAAAAAGGATCTACCAACTCATTGAACAGGGATTGTTAATAAAAATTAACTCTCCAAGATACGCGAGTGACACGTTCGAGCTTACTGCCCAAGGGTACCAACTCCTATTTCAACTCAGACTAACTTCTTTGCAAAAACCACCCAAACGCCCCAACTACACGAATGAAACTCACGACAGACTAATGCGCCTACTAGCTCGAGCTTTTCGGTCAGAAAGCTCTGAGTGTACCCTCTATCTCGAACACCAATTCCACCAACTCGGCATTAGAAAACAGCCCTTTGCTGCAGCAACTGGCCTATCTGCGAAAATTCCAGATGGTCTACTCATCTTGCCAAATTACTCCAACCAACAGCCGAAAATTGCCCTTGAACTAGAACTAACTCTCAAATCCGGCGCAAGATATAGAGACATTTTTAGAAAATATTGCGCATCCAATGAATGGAATCATGTCATTTACATCTTCTATAATGATCAAACGCAGAAAGCTTTTTGGAACCTTCTACATGGCATCGGACGTAAAGAACCGATGATCGCTGCCTTTATCAATTCCGAAGAATTCTCCACTGCGCTTTTTTCAGAGATCTCTCAAAGCCCCCTCCGCGCTCCTTTAATCGGAAAGTCTCATACACAAACCCTGGAACAACTCGCTCAAAAACTATCAAAGGCTCAAAACGCACCAGGTGACTCAGTTAATCGCAACTCTATCGGACGTGAGTTATCATGATGAACTTTAATGACATACTTACTCGGAATAAATACCTGATTTTGTTGGTCGCCGCTGACTTGGCGACTCGTACAATGACGGTGTTCGCATGGCTGACCACTCACCATCTACGATGTCGAGTGGTCAGCCCCGCTCACCCCTTTTTCTACTCCCAAGTCAGCGGCGACCAACGAGACCCTATTCTTAATTCTCTGTCTTTTTCTATTTCCCCCAAACCTCAACCTACTCAGGAGATCCCATGAAACATATTCCTTTAAACTCCTACTACCGTCAGATCCTCTTCACCTTCACCAGCTCCTTGGCCCTATTGATACCCTTGTCATGTGCCCCGGCCGATGCCTGGGAAGATGATTCCTCGCCAGTATCAGAACAAAGTCCTGCTTCCGCTCAAAACGAGCAGTTCTTCGCCACGGCCATTGGCCAAGACCAACCCAACGCCTACCACGTTAAGATCCATCTACCTAAAACACCCGAGATAAAAACATTCGCCCTCTACCGCTCCGAACCAAACTCAGAACTTATCGAACTTCCCTTCTCCGAGAACCAAGCAACCGACTCAAATGTGCACCCCGGTAAAACATACTCCTATCTTCTAAAAACAACTTTCGACTCCGATGACTCTCACGAGCTAAAAACCACCATTACTATCCCCGAAGACAAAGTCGTACCCCATCAAGAACCGCTTAAATCCCTCACCGTGTCAGGGCGGTTGTTTCTACCCGAAAAGACCGTGCTCTATACTCAAGGAGACAACATCCTCATTCGCGCTGGACAAATCGTCAGCCCCGAAACAACCATTCAAACATTCCCCACGAACTCAACCGCTTCCGTCGCCACACCCGGGCGACACGGTGGAAACATCTCCATCGCCGCATCTAGTGCAATAGGAGCACTCACAATAAATGGTAATGGAGAAAACGGTGGTCCTGGAGCCCAAGGAACTACCGGAAAGGACGGTTCCGCCGGGGATCCAGGTCGACCCGGAGACTTTGGGGAAAACCCTTATTGGGATGGGCCTGAACAACTAGTGCTCGCCTTCCACAAGATCACCAAAAATTTCCGCCGTGGCATTGATCTCAAAGACGAAGGCCTCATGCGCCATATGCGAGAGCTCAGAAATGGGGATAAAAAGGCCGCCATCTGTACACACCCACCCGAAGACGGCACCCCCGGCCAAAACGGTACAGATGGTTCTGCGGGTTCCGATGGCGCTTCTGGCGGGAACTCAGCCGAAATTAAAATTCAAATCGATTCAGCTCCTCAGTTTGCTCTGACTACCTCAGCATCCTCTGGGAGCGGAGGAATTGGCGGCTTAGGTGGCCCGGGCGGAAACGGTGGCTCCGGAGGCCCCGCTGGCCGACTCGATCTGCTTAGTATCTGTCCCCCAGCCAAGCCAGGACCTGCCGGCTCCCCAGGAAACCCCGGGCGCTCAGGTGCCACTGGCCCCAATGGAAAACGCTTCCCTCCAATCATTAGAATCGGAGGCAAACTGCTTAACTAAGGCATCATAGAAGGCCTCCTTTTAAAGCCTTAATAACCGCACCCGCTACAGCTACTGCATATGCAAGCCACTTTAAGGTGCGTGTTATTTCACGCATAGGAACTGACCAATGTACCTGTCCAAATCCGTCGATCTTAAAAGTAAATGTAATGTGTTTTCGTCTGCCCATTGTATGGACTCCTTTCAACACATCGACAAGGAGCCAACAACTGGGCAACGATACACATTCAACTCGCTTTACTTGAAAAACTACCTAGCTCGTTCATCTCCAATTCATGACTCCTTCACCAAACAACGACGCTCCACTCTACGCCTGGTTCCGCGCAAAGACTCGTGCCAGCTTCGCTGGCACTCCCCTTTGCTCCCTGCTTCACCAGGACGTTACGCTCGAACACCACTTCCCAAAAGCCCCTTAAACACCTGTGAAAGGGGCTTCCGGGAAGGAAGCCATTAATAAAAAGGAGTCATAAACATGGAAATGAAACAAACCACAGATCGAACCTATCCAATTCGGAACAACATCGTTGAACCACTCGTGAATCTAAGCCGAGATGGACAGTACATTCACCACTACCTCCCAGATGGGAAGCTTGTGCGAAAACACATCAATTTTTACAAAGCAATCCTAGGAGTGCCTTTTACAAAAAAAGCCTCCCAACAAAATCAACCTCAACCAGACCGGGTCGCATGACCCGGTTTGGTCTTTCTTCAAAAAAGGAAAAATATGAACACTAAACTCGCTAAACTGAATGCTTCAGCTCAAGCCGCAGCCACCCTAGAACGCATGCTCCACGCCATTAACCTCGATTTCGAAGGAGGCAAAATCACAAAAACCCAGCTCCTAAACTGGATACTCATCCATTTCGAAAAACAATTCCCTTCAAAAATAGAACAAATTCGAAAAGAAAACTTCGACCACCTCGCCCAACTCGAATCCATTGTTAAAAAAGCAAAAAAAGCTCAACGAGATGGAAATAATGATTCCGAGCTGGAAAAACTAGTCGTGGGACTAACCAACTCCCTGCGCTCAAACAATAAAAAAACATCACTTGCGCGCACTTCACCAGCTTACCGAATCGAAACCTCAACCAAAGAGCTGTAAGCTGAATCAAGAAGAATGGCGACGCCAGATGCCAAGGTATAAATTAGTAATATCAATTGGTTAACACCCATAAAAATAGTGGGTAATTTATGGTAAAATTATGGTAGAAACGTGGACCTGCTTTTCCGATTAGTGTATGGAAAGTATGATTTGCCTAAGGATACTATATGCCAACAGCGCAAGCCGCTTCACTCTTTAACTCCGTCCCTCCCAGGGATCACTTCGGTCTTTTGAACAATGGCAATCCTGATTGGAAAAAAATCGTCAGAATTCTCGATTTAAAAAAAGCAGAAGTCTCGAATGCATCCAATACCGCCTTTGGAAATGTCAGGTATGACGAAAAAATGCCAGACGAACTTCGAGAGCGTCTTACTGAATGGGCAACAGCAATTAATTTAGTTGGGTGTTTTTTTAATGATGATGAAAAAACCCTGCTCTGGTTTCGAGTCCCGAATCCCGCCTTAGGTGGCATGTCTCCTCGCGACATGATTCGAATCGGAAGATTTAGAAAACTACTCAGATTTATCCAAACAGCTCTTTCTGAAAATCAACGCTAGTTAAATGAAAAAACGCCGCCATCCAACTAGATCTTCACGAAGACAAAGCACCAATAAACCAGCTAAAGCCTCTGTCAAATATCTCCTAGAGCAAGGCACGCTAGAGAGCATTGGAGCAGCAAAGACCAGAACAGCCGCACTTCTAAAATATTATTGGGATCACTACTCGGACCTCGCACGACAGAGAAACGAAATTCAAGACGACCTAATCAAATCCCTCGTTCAAACCTGCATTTCAAATTACCAACTGGTAAACTGGCAACGGGCCGTCAAATATAAATATTCTCTCCACCCACTTTCAACCGTTGGTAGTCTTACTTTTATTGGAGGAAGATTTAACACAGGAAAAGACGTAAACTCAGAGATTCCCAGCTTCCCGGCCCTATATTTGGCCAGTGATAAAGACACAGCACTCCAAGAAACCCTCGGACAGTCTACCGCAGAAAACTGCGCTTTAAATGCTCGAGAACTTGCTCTGACTAATCCGCAATCTGAAACTATTGTCTCAGTAAGTGGTGAGATAGAAAAAGTGTTCGACCTTCGAACACCCGAAAAGCTAATAGGATTTGTCGACCTAATCAAAAGCTTTAAGTTCGGACAAACTGTTATCGAATCAGCAAAGTCGCTAGGCCTGCCCGCCCCTGACCTCATTACAAACCCGAACCAGTTAATCGAAAGTTTTCTAGTAGAACGCTGGCAGGAGGCCCCCTCCCAGTACGATATCCCGGCAAACTCCCAATTGTTCGGACACCTTATTTACCAAGCCGGAATAGAAGGGATTCTCTACCCCTCCAAGCTGACTAAAAAAGATTGCCTCGCCGTTTTCCCGCACAATTTTGTAGCTAGCTCTTCATACCTAGTCCTAGATGATGAATCACCCCATTCATCAGTTCCCAAACGAATAGATTCTTCTAATTGGAGAATATGCGACTTGTTTCCAAATGAGCTGGAACCGAAGTAATCTACGAACGGAATGAAAACGCATGAAAAGAAGTGATTCCTACGATGAGAAACTAAGTCAGAAGCTGAAAAATCCTGAGTTCGCCCAAGAGTACCTTCTCGCCCTCGTAGATGCGGATGACGAAGATGCTATTGAAGTTGAAGATGCTTTGAGACTCGCTATTTCCAAGATGGGTACTACCGACTGTGCAAAACTCGTTGGTGACGATAAAGCAAATGTCGATAAATTCTTAAAAAGAACCCGCGCCCTTAAAGAAGAAACCCTCAATCGCTACCGGCGCCCCTTTGGCTTACGCATAAAAAAAGAACTGGAAAAGATTTAGTTACCCAAAGAACGGTCAGTCTTCTGCTTTTCTGGTCGTTCTTAGAAAATCAATAAGATCCGCCAGCGTCTCTAACGCACCGCTATTTACTTTGTTTTCCTCAAATAGCATCTGAAAATTTAGAAATCCACACACGAGGTCCGCAGTTTTTTCATCTTCTATGGCGGCAACTTTTTTCCCGTTGCGCCAAATAACATAGTGAGGCTCGCCATCTTGCCGGCCGTCACCCACCCCAACGGTGAAAATCGACTGCTCGCTCTTGAATGGAGTCAAAATCGGTTGGTTATCGCCCTGCATCGAATAATGTTACTCCCAGTAACTGTTACTTAGAGCACCAGTCACTGATACTGTCAACATGCGCAAAAGGAGCTCGAACTATCCAAAATTAGCCGAGAAATATGTACGCAGTGAATTAAAAAAAATTTCGGGCACCATTCAAAAACACCGTAAGGAACTTGGACTTACACAAGAAAGCTTTGCTGAAAAACTCGATATCAGCGTAACTACTGTAAGATTTATTGAACAAGGCCGACGAGTCCCGAGCGTTGAACTTCTCATCTATATCCTTCGAGAATTAAATCTGGAAATCGATATCCAAAGTCGCTCCTAAGATAGCCAAATAAAACGTCGTGTAAGGGACGCTCCGTCATTAAGTCACTTACATCTAAATAACTCTGTTACAAATTGCATTTCACCAATAATCCCTGCAAATATGGGTCAATCAGGCCTCCATTAAATGAACGCAAACGCATCAAAGTCTAAGGGAACATATCGCCAACATGGAAAACTTTAAGATTCAATCCTTACTTGAGTTTGCGATACATGACTTTGAAGCGCTATGGGATCAAGCCTGTATAATGGAGAAACCAACTGGCAATTTCCTTTTTGCCAGGCAAGCATTCCTTTTCTTAGAGCTAATTTGTCGAGGCTGTAAAAACAATCCGACATTGTTGACAAAGTTTTCCGAAGATTTATACAACCTGGAGCCAAAGTATTTCATCGAAATACCCCTTTCGAAAGCATCGATAAAATGTTTAGGACCACGATCGTAGTTATCGCAGCTGATAGGAGTGGCACAAAGCCAGTCAAATCTGCCGGGTTCTTTTTCGGAACGTCTGCTTAACTGGAGCGGCTGATCGGCATACTTACAGATTCGGCCCCACTTATCCACTACGCGGGAAGATTTTTCGGGCGACTCCGCAGCCTCTCCCCACGTGATATCGCCTGCAGGGGCATCTTTGATGTCCGCCACTATACAATCTTCTAAGGAAAGAATGGTATTTGGTGATGCGGCTCTGCAAGCCCTCCAGAATGGCCGTTCCTGACGAACACCTGGGCCGGAATAAATGCACCTTATCAAAGCAAACGAAACACCCACCTTGGCAACGTTCCCATCAGAGAGATGATTTAGGTTTACTTTTTGGTCGTACTTGCAGAACCAATCCCGCGAATTCATTAACGCAAGCAATTCCTTGGTAACCGCGGTAACCGCATCTTTACCTATTGCGCTCGGGGAGTGGAAACCAGAAATCAAGAAAAGGCCAATCATCCCGATTAAGCGACCCTGATATGTTTTTAACAAGCCGACCGTTCTCTCCATCATAATCGAACTCCCATTGTGCACGGTAATGAATTAACGCGTAATACCATGAAATCACGCTGATTTGTTTGTAAAGATTGAGTGAAAAGGCGACGGGCATTTTTTTATGGCCGGTGGTTTGCGGGACTAGCAGAACGAGCTTGGTGCTTTTCCATTTGCGCGAGTTCTTGCTCGGTGTACCCAGGTGTGCCGATGTGGTTGCTCAAGCAATCATTTGCTTTGGGGCAAGCATAGCGAGTGGCTTCGCCGTCTTGGTTCACCTGAACAGCTCGACAAAGAGATAAGGTTTCTGTCTTGGCACCATTTGGGGATGTGCAGTAAGCATTTTGAGTACAGAAATGTCCAGCAGGCTTGCCGTCATTGGGCCAAAATAGAATAGCCGACGATGTCTTAGAGTGGTATTCACATTTACGACCATCAGACAGGGATTGATTTGTCTCTGTCTTCAACAATGCAGCGTTATCAGCGCTCACTGGCCCAAACTCTGAGGCACTCTCGATAGCGCACTCTTCGATGTTTGGACATGTATTACGGGACGTAGCCGAACAAATGAGAATAGATCGCGCCCCAAGTTTTTTTTCTAGAGGTTCGCCCGCTACTCCAGTGCAATAAACCGAGGCAGAGCAAACAGAAGTAACGTGTTTTAAGTCGGCAGGGCCCTTCACAATATTTTTTTGAATATAGCGGCAAGACCACTCATTCGACTGGATTCTCTGAAGGGAATTACTAGCTTTACTGTTATATACAGGTTCGCTAGAGGCTCTGGCCCCAATGATCACCAGGATTATTAAAAAAAGTGCTTTCATCATACTTCCAGGGCTGATGCGTCAACCACATATACAGAACTGTATTATCTCTAAACAGCAAAATAGAAGCAAGAAAATTACCGCATAGAGTCATTTTTAACCGCATGTATTCTTTGGGTAATCCGAACTCTGCCATGTGTTACAAGATCAACCTTTGTCTGCCTGGGCAAAACGAGTGCCAGAATCCTGACCCTAGCCCCGAAAACTGGAGCAGTTGAAACTTCCCAAAAGACTGCGTAAAACGCGCAGCCAGAGAGGGAAGATCAATGCGCAA
>JACCDG011826236.1_pt1 | contig 13982 bp, 22 predicted proteins | sample 7442471 | NCBI WGS metagenome assembly JACCDG01 (sample SAMN15323444, study PRJNA562643) | freshwater metagenome | isolation source: river surface water | place: USA:Blue River Watershed | collected 2017-08-17
CGACAATAACACTTACACGTATGGAGGAAAATTAAACACCGACACGAGCGAACATAACGCAAGTTTAAAATATACAAAACAAATATTTGATATTACAGATATTGGAAAATCATATAATATAACAACGTTTTTAAGAGATACAGGTACATGTGGGTTTGAATGGGCATTTGGTGATTACAAATCTATGTTTAAATTATGTTCATTATATACTTGTTATGATTATGTTATATACTTGTTAACAAAAACTCAAAATGTACTTAGTGACGAATTAATCAGAACTGTGCATTCTGTTATAAATAATATAAATGTAAATGGTCTTATAGACGAAGAACTACACTCATACGAAGATACTATACAAAAATACATGAATCAAGAATTTAATGTTAGAAATTGTGCATTAATGTCTCATATACCAGAAGAGTTACTTTAGTTCAAAATCGCGTTTTATATAATAATCTTCATTAAAATCTGGTTTAACATATTCGTAATATTTTTCAATCTTTATACTTGTACAATTGTTGTTTCCAGTCGTATGTAATAATTGTTGTGGACAATCATTATATAACATATAAACTTTTTCGTTATTTCCCAAAAAACCAGCCATGTATGCAAATGAAGAATTGGATAATATAACTATTTTAGCGTTTCGCAAGTAATTAAAATCCTCTAAAATAGTTGTACTCTTAATTTCAGGATTAAAATCCTTGAAATATTCTATGTATTTTTTTTCATAATCGTAATTTAACCTGTCAGTTACAATTGTCAGTTTGTATCCATTATAATCCTTAAGAATGTCCAAGTAATGTTGTGGATGGACTATACCACCGAGGTCAGATAATCTTATGTGCATAACAATTTCATTATCGTATGTATGGGTTGAAGGCTTTACAATGTCTGCGATGTTATATAATCTTCCATGATGAGTGATTATAGTTTCTTTATTATCTTCATTGAAAAGTGATCTGAGATATTCTTTGTAACCTACATACGGGAGACAGTTTTGAAAATAACCATACATGTAAATATCGTGTCCCGATACAATGAGATTGTTAAACCAATGAAAATCTGTATAAGTTACACTATTTTGTAATTCGTTTTTGTTTATTGAAATCTCGTATCCTAGAATTTTTTGTAAAACCTTTGATGCCATATACCCGAATAAAACATTCCCCAATCCACCGGATGGTCGTACATAAATTTTATGCATCTAGTTTATATATTCGTGTGTATCTTTAAGTCCGTCGTAAAATTTTTCTATGCTTGATTTACCGTATGATATTGCATTCTCATCTTGATTTATAAAATGAACAATACTTGACCAATCGTCACCTTTTCTACCTATCCAAGGATAATTTAACACGCGCTTTTCTACACCGATTTTATCAAATAATAAAGCGAGTATATAATCATCATAAATATTCTTTTCGTGTGGAAATGGTTTTGTAATATGCTTTAACCAATCTCGTTTAAAAGCAATGCCGAATGATGTCTCTAAAATATGAGCATTTTCACCATGATTTTGAAATAATAAATATCCAACTCTTCCAAAGTGTATCTTCACAAAATCTGGGTATGCGATTCCGGAATACCCCACTACACATTTGAATTCTTCATACCCTTTAATTATACCTTCAATAAATCTCGGTGAATATATACCGTCATCATCTATGACTATAAATAAAGTATCTGGTTCTGTTTCATATTTTAGAGTTGGTATACTTTTTGTTAATGTACCCAAATCGTCACATTCGTTTACAAATACTCCCATATGTTCAAGCATAACCTTGAGCATTGGATCGTATACTTTATGTGGAAATCTTGGTAAAAATTTGGGTAGATTTACATAAATAGCATCTGGCTGTACAGTATTATTTTTTATACTTTTTATTGTTTCTATAATGGAAAACCCTCTAGGTGGTATCGTTGTTAGTGTAACTATTTTCCTCATTTTATATATTTATGAGTTATTTTTTAAGTAATATTGTAAATCTTCAGGTGTACCAATACACCAAAATCTATCAGCCTTTACAGTTTTTATCTTTTTACCATCTTGTATAGCCTCATTATACACCGGACAATTATAAAATTCACCGTTTGTTCTTATATCTTTATCAATCATCTGTTCAGTATACTTTACACAATCACACCCCTTCTTCCAAAAATATATTCCGGTAGTTGCATTATTTGATATTACGAGTTTTTCAGCAACTTCTTTTACATAACCGTCGTCATCTATAGATGCGTATGAAAATTTTGGGTGATTATTTTCAAATGTAGATATAGAACCATCTACACCTTCGGACATGCTTGCATATACAAAATAATTTGCATCCCATTCTAAGAGCTGATCTGAGTTTGCGATTATAAGGGGGTCATCATTATCTATATATTTTTTTGCTAATAAGAGCGTACACGCAGACCCATCAGTCAGTCCATTAGTTTGTATGATTACACAGCCAGGAGATACAGCATTAAGTAAATACTTTAGATTATATTTTTCATAATGAGATTTTTGGACAATGAATATAAAACGACCTTTTATGTTTATATTTTCCACAACTTTTTGAATCATAGGTTTTCCATTTACGTCAATAAGTGGCTTTGGAAACGTGTATCCTGCGTTTGCAAATCTAATTCCCAAACCAGCTGCTGGTATAACTATATTTATATTCTTTTGATTTTCATAATGTTCAGATGTCATATTATTATATTTTGATATGTAATTCTCTAATTTAATAATTGTCAAATCTTCCACGTTTTCTATAGGACAAAGATGTGCACCACTATTTATTGCAGATTTTCTTCCTACTGGAGAATCTTCACATATCATTACATTTGAACATGGAATGTTTGCCCTCTCGAAGCATTTGAGATATATTTCTGAAGACGGTTTTGGGTGTTTGACATCTTCATTTGAAATAAAGAAGTCTATATACTCTATCAATCCTGTTGCCAGTAAAGCATTTTTAACAGTTTCCCATATACTATTACTTGCGCAATATAGTTTGTATCCTCGACTCTTCAATGTACTGAATATTTCACACAAATATTCATTTCGTTTAAAATTCGTTAGGATGTATTCTTGTGTATATATTTGCTTCCTATTCCATATAACATCGTATTGATTTGGGTTGAGACCCTTTTCTTTTGTAAGGAGCTTTAATTTATATGTTGTTGGGTGGCCATCGTATTTAGCCAAATGTTCATCATAAGATATTTTATATTGTTCTTCGAGTGCCATATTTAAAGTATCATAGTGTAAGTTTCTACTATCAATAAGAACACCGTCTAGATCGAAAATAATAAGTTCTATCATTTAAATTAAAAAATTTTAGTTTTTTAATTTATTCTACATAGATAAAATTATATATATGCATGGTCATCCCGGTGGATCAAAGGCAGGTGCACTTGCAATGAGACAAGCCATTGATCATGATTTTGATAATGATGAATACAAACAGGCTTATGCCAAGTGGTCGTGACACAGTCCTAAACAATCTTGACTCGGTGTACCCATGACACATATTGTATTTTTTGATAATTTACTTTTTGTATGTGCCCATATATATCCCTTTGATGTTATAGTATATTCATCCGAGTCGTGAAAAAATGCATTGAAACTATTCTCTACCAAAAATTCAAGAGCCTCTAAGTTTTTTGCATGACACCATAGTTTCGACGATCTGTCATGCAAAAAGTTTACTGTTATTGGAGTAACAGGTTCATCGTGACCCAGGTATAAATTTCCATCTTTCATCCAGACATCTATTTCACAATCAAAACCCAAGTTTAAAGCCTCGTCTATATAATCGGGAGTATTCTCTCGTTCTTTGTTTGGGCCGTGTACATTCCCGCGATGTGCAATAAGTATCATTTGTAATTAATGTATCCAATATTTTATATCAAATACATCTGATGACACTACATATTCATCTTGTGATTCTAACAACTCCTCTGTAATATCACTCCATTCATTCACAATCAAAGGATTGAATGGTCTATACATATCATCGAGCGGTGAAGATAATACAATGGGGCGTGTACCAACTATTGCACACTCATAAAATCTATGAGTATCAATTCCAAACCCAACTGGGCATATTGCAAATTTAAATGTAGCGAGTTTTTGTATAAACTCTTTGTATTCTAATTTATCAGATTCTTTATCAATCCAATGGTTGTATTTTAAAGTATTAAAACAATCATTCCGAGTAGATTTTACAAACTCGAATTTTGGTTCATCTGTATGGTACAGACTAAAATTCATATAACACAACCGTGTTTTTGTTTTGTTTACGTCATAATCTGTTTGGTCGAATGGTCTTTTGTTATGATGACACAGGTAACGAGTGTTTACATCTTGAAATCCTAATGGTATTTGTTTTACTTTTGCATGAAAGAAATTACAATTTACAGAGTGAATATATTTACAGTGTTTCATAAGCGGTGAAATCATGAGGTAATCGATTGTCCTATCTGTAGAATGTATTATGATATTCATATTGTAAAATTTTTTCAGATGATTCAATACACATTCTAGCAAATCGCCATTTACAAAAACAGTCTTTCCGTTAAGGTCTACGTTTATAAGTTGATTGAATTCATATTCAGTTCTGTAATAGAATATATCAAATACAACATCTGAATATCTTCTAAGACTTGAACTTGTGAGTATCATTAAAGAATAGAAATGTATGCTCTTTAATGGTGTATTTTACAGACGACTGGTTTTCCGAGAATATTCCATCTTGGAAAAAGTTTGTATTTGACAATGAAAGGGATTCTTGGAAATGTTTAGAGATTGGAACTTATCAAGGGAGATCTTGTTTATGGGTTTTAGAAAATGTATCAAATCTCGAATCTATAACGTGTATAGACACATTCGAAGGTTCAATAGAACATTCAACCAGACAAAAGAGTAATTTATTTTCAATTTTCACTGATAATATAAAGGGTTACGAAGATAAAGTCATAATCAATAGAGGATTTTCTAGAGATGTATTGAAAACGTTGAAACAAGAGTATGATTTTATATATGTAGACGGCTCACATGAACCACACGATGTTATAACTGATGCAGTATTGGCATTCGATCTTTTGAAAGAGGATGGTTATATGATATTTGATGATTTTGGAAGAGTACATGATAATTCATCTGCAAAGAGACCAATATGTGCATTTTTAGAGTTTTATGCAAATTTCATTGAAATTTTACATATTGATTATCAAGTTATCATCAAAAAACTCAAACCGGCCACACATACCCAGTAAACTCTGGAACATCAAAATGATAAAACTCTGGCATCTTTTTATTAAGTGATGCACAATGAGAAATACGAACGTCTTCTCTTCCCCACCATGGCGGGAACCGGGGTTTACCACAGTGAGGGAGAAATTTCATATTATTCTGATACCCACGACGGACCCACTCGCGAATCATCGCATTAGTGTACATGGCAAGAGCGCAAGTATACCCTTCCCATGCACGCGCAGCAGGATGATTCCGCCATCCTTTTGTTATACCCTTTAGTGCTCTCCAAATCTGGTAGGCCTCGACTCGCTGCTTCCCTAGACGCCTATAATCAAGTGATCGAGCAGTGTCATCTATATCCCACGATGTTAAGAATGTATTTACCATTTTATTGTCAATCTTTTCCCTTGTATACCTGGGTGTATAAGAACATTTTTATGGTACTGGAGGTTTGGTACCAGTGTAATATGTATCACGAACAGTTGATGATATCGGGTTTGCAAATGTCGATTTCAACCAACAGTTTTTACCCTTGTCTTTGAGTGTAATATATCCTATACATCCAGTAGTATTGCTGCATTCTGTAGAACAGTCACCGAATGAACCTTCAAAATATTTAATATCTCCACCTGGGTAATCTACACCCATAATACTAGAATATGTTTTTGTATTCGATACAGGTGTCACATTCGTTGCGGGAGTCGTATTAGATACAGGTTCGGGGGACGTTTGTGAATAATAATACCCCCCACCGATTGAAGATGATACACAAAGTAGAGAAATTGTAAATACCAATGCTACAAATCCTTTATTCATTTATTATATCTAAACATATTTATTACACCAGTGACCTGGTTTATCATAGCCAGTTCCACCCCATTGCTTCTTATGCATTTCTCCACACGCAAGTGGATTTAAGTTATTTGGTAGTGTTTTTAATTGCTGGTCACATGGTTTACTTTGTAGACAATTCTTACCGTCTATAGAAGCACATTCAACATCTCCATTTGCATTCTTGCGAAGTGGCGCCTTTACACCTGGTACACATCTCCATGCAGTTGGTTCTGGGACGATTATTGGTTTTTTTTCTGGTATCGGTGAAATAACATTTAAGCTTCCGGACCCGCCTGTAGAAGATGATTGATTCAAAGACCCTCCACCTTGTGTGTTAACACCGGGTGTATCTGGTTTAACTTCCGGTTCAGGTTCCGGTGATACATCTGTTGTGTCTACACTGACAGATATATTTGTAGTGTCACTCGTGTTTCCAGAGTACATGTAGTACCCTACACTAGATGATATTAAAAGAAACACTACGAGTATAGCCACTATGTACATCGACTTCATTTACTATTAAGCATCGAAAAATTTACGGAGTTGTTTAATCATGTTTTTTGTTTTCATTTTCGGAAGTTGGTTTGCTACCCTTGGATCGTTCAAAATCTCTGCACATATGAGTGACTTGTGATCCTGAAGTTCTACGATAGATTCGTCTATAGACGAGAGATATATAAGTTTTTTCACGTGTACCGTTTTCTTCTGTCCTGTCCTGTGTGCACGTGCAATAGCTTGAAGTTCTGTTGCTGGATTCCATGATGGTGAAGTGATATACACGCGAGTAGCCTCCTGCAAGTTTAACCCCTGGCCACCTGTCTTGATCTGGATAAGAAATACACACCCAGTGGGATACTTGTTGAAGTGTCTTATGATACGACTACGAGATACCATGTCAACATCACCATCCAATCGGAAACATTTGAGGGGTGAAAGCATCTCCTTAATCATATCCATCTCACGCTTAAAATGACAAAACACGAGTGTCTTTTCTTCTGGGTGAGACAGTATAGAGTCTCTCAATACATCCAGCTTCTTTGACACGCCTGTGTACTCCTTGTTTGAAAGGGAGGGGTGAATGCTACACTGCCGCAGGCGCAAAAAACCTTCAAGAATAACCATATTAGATGATGCATCATCGGTAATGATTCCGGCATAGTGTTTGAACAACCTCTCATACTCCGCCGTCTCCTCTTCGGGCCTCTCAATCTCTATGTACTCAAATGTACATGGGGGCAGTTCAAGATCTTTGTTGAAGTGTACCAAGTCAGCCTTTGTGCGGCGTAATATGATATCGTTACGTGTCTCTCTGAATGCAAGTTCATTTGTGAGAATCATGAGGAGTGATTTAAAATCGTTACGGGAGTTGTACACAGGTGTGCCTGTGAGGATCCATCGAATCTTGGTCCACAGGCGAATCACCGCCTTGAAGCGCTTTGTACGTGAGTTTCTCACCTCATGCGCCTCATCCAGAATCACCCTGTCCCATCGAAGGGCTAATGCTGGGCCATACAAATTGGAAGTCTCCACAAATGTGGAGTAAGGGGTGACACAAATTTCCGCCGATGGGTCACCATCAAACACCTCTACACTGAGGCTGGAGTGCGTCTTAATCTCATCAACCCATTGGTGCACAATAGAACTCGGGACTACAACGAGTGTGCGTGGAAGTCTATTGTATACCATTGTTGCGATCGTCTGTACAGTCTTGCCAAGACCCATCTCATCACACAGAAACCCCCCCGGGTGTTTACCTGTAACTTCACGTTGTAACATCCATCTCACCCCGTCAAGTTGATACGGAGCGTACAACTTGGTGTGCAACATTTTTAGTCATCCTCCATGTCTGCCCACCTTGCATTTTTAGAAGACAAAAATTTGATTCGCTCTTCAAGCTGTTGAATCTCCCGATCGCGTTGAAATACCTCTGGATTATTATTCGGGGTTGAATTTTTGAGTTCTGTGAGACGCTTCTTGAGCTTATCCATCTCCGTCTCACCAGTACACTTTGATAAATTCTCGCGAAATGTATCCATGATGTTCTGAACGCGAGTCTTGTACTGTTGATCCATATTATATTATACAAACATCTTATCTCTATCTTCGGGTGTGAGAGACGCCCACCATATACGCACAATAAACTCGTGAGAGATTCCTTCTTCAAAATCATCTGCAAATTTGTAAATGTTTATAAAATCATCATAGAGTATACTCCACGCCCGATAAGACCCGCCGTACAAGTTACTATAATTCTCATGCAACCTATCTAACTTGTACCATTGACACTCTATATCGAGTCTCAATTTTGGATCCATTGGTCTATAAATGTGGGATGACCTTATATAAGTAGAGGTCAAATTTTTGACCGAGGGGTCGAACCAAAAAAATGATTTGAGATTACACAAGCACCCCTGAATAGGGGCAGACCATGGAGTGCAGTATATGTTACGAGGAGTGCAAGGGGCAGCAAAAGCGGTTGGTGTGTGGACACGTGTTCTGCACTGGTTGCATCAAAGAATGGTATTTCAGGTCGGAGGAGCCGGCATGCCCCATGTGCCGAGGCCCCCTATACTTCCGTGGCTTCTTATCAGCTGGGTGGTCACAAGAAAAAGAGGAGAGGACTGACGATGACGAGTTGTTTCAGAGGATGTTTGACTGGGTGTTACATGATAGGTTTGAGATGTTTGAAGAGCTCGATGTGATCCCAGATAAATATGATTTTAATGAACTTATATGTGATTTAAGTGAAATTCAACAAACATACAATGCACTCAAGTACAAGTATGAGTTTGATTATGACACTATTGAGTATATCATGTATGAGGATTATCGCCCTTTTTCACCCCGCGAAAAATACTATTATGCAGATGAGCCGCAAAAGCCTTGGTTTACCAAGTATCCAAAGTATTTTCTGTGTAAAATATAAATGCCTTTGACAAATAATCAAAGACAGGAAGTTGACGAGTTTTTAAACAAACTCGTAAAAAATGGCCAGGGAAATCTTAGAGGTTTGGGTGTTCCAAACTTACCAAATCGAATTTCTAGTGTAAACCAATTGACACATGCACAAAAGGAAAGAATACATAATAAATTTAGCAATGAGACATTCAATAAGGGAAAGTATATACGAAATAAAAGATCTTTAAAAAAGAAGATATTCAATAAATTAAAGCGCGGGGCGGTTGTCGCAGGAGTTGGTGCGGGTATTTCTCTATTACCAAAAGTTGGTGGAAGGCTACTTCCAAAAAAGGGAGGTGTAGTTGGAAAAATAGGGGGTGTTGCGGGGAAGGCTGGTTTGGTTAGTTTGGCTTTAGCGACAAATGCAATGATTGGAGCAAATAAATCACTAATGATAAAAGGTGGTTCAAAATTATTGCAACTGGTGACATCAGCAAACGACGAACAAATTAGAAAATTACTTTTAATGATTATAAACACGCCAATATCTGAATCCAGAGAATCGCGTATACGATATGGAAAGAAATTAGGAAACAAGTTGTTTGATATATACGAAACACTTCCGGCTGGAGGAGGAGAAGGTCGTTTTGGTCCAATATTTAGTAGTTTGATATGGACTGTACTTTCAAGGGGTGTGAAATACAAGGCGGGAAAAACTGCAACTGTAGCCGCAGAAAAATTGTATGAAAGGGCTTCTCAAGCAGCTGGAAAATTGTATGAAACTGGAACAAGAGCTTCTCAAGCAGCTGGAAAATTGTATGAAACTGGAACAAGAATTTTTACTCGTAGACGCATGCCGAGACAGCCATCCAGCGGAAGTACCACAGAACCATATGCATCAGCAACATCTACTGGATCATTTAAAAGTGCAGAATCAAGAAGGAGCACTAATCGTAAACGCGCTCGTGTTAATGTTTTACCATTGAGAGGAACAGCATATAACAGTAACAGTAACAGTAACAGAACAGTTCATAATTCAGCGGCGACTGTACATAGACGCAGACGCAATCGAAGACAGCAAAGAAACTCAAACTCAAATGCAAGATCACCAGTGAGGTATGCATCAAGTGCATCGAGTCGTGTCTAAAATTATGTCTTTAAAAACCACAAGTGTTAAAGTAAAAGAATACACAATGTCAGCGATCCGTACGCAAGCAAAGAAGAAGCTGTACGAGCTTCTCAAGGATGAAACTCTGGTTCATAATATGGAAAAAGGCTTGTTTAACAAGACAGTCAAAACAGTCCAGCACCCCGACTGGAAAAACGAAAAGTTCAAGTCGATGTACCGGAACCTTGTGGCAAATATGCTCGGGTTGATGCGCAATGAAAAATCTCTGATTGTGCACCGCCTAAAAAATCGGGAGCTCAAGGCGTCGCAGGTGGCATCGATGAAACCTGATCAACTCTGGCCGGATGGGCCTTATGCACTGTGTAAACACGAAATAGAAAAAAAGGAGAAAGCGAAGCTCCTTGCATCCGATCCTACAAAGGTTGCTGATGGAGTGTTCCAATGTAGAAAGTGTAAGAGTATGAAAACCACATATTATCAGATGCAGACACGAAGCGCAGATGAACCAATGACCACCTTCGTTTCGTGTCTAAACTGTAATAACAATTGGAAGTTCTGTTAATAAAATGGATGATATCGCTAACCATGTATATACTCAGTTAGGGCCGGGATATTCAGAGGCGGTGTATCACCGCGCATTTGAGGTGATGCTGCGGAAGAATGGGTTACAGTATGAGACGGAGCGTATAGTACCAATAGTGTTTGAGGGGCATGTAATAGGGAACGTTCGGTGCGACCTGATTGTAGGGGATACGATTGTAGAGTTGAAGAGTATTAGTAAACTAAGGGACCAGGAGAGGCAGCAACTGAACAATTATCTTAAACTTACCGGTATGAAAAAAGGATTACTTGTAAACTTTGGACCCTCACTTGAGGTGTGTGAACTTTATAATGAATGAATTATCGTTTGATGGTAACACAACTCCATTTTGGTCCTCCCATTTTACTGTGAGTCTATCTATATCTCTAGGTGTATATGTATATTTTATTGGGAAGAATGAACTGACTGTATACACTACATTAGAACCAAATGCAGTTGCTGAAACTGGTATGATTGCAAATGATCTAGAAAGTGTTGAATTTGCCACTAAACGGTCAGTCTTTAATTCATCGATATCGAGTGCAATATGCTGAAGATTTGAAGTTCTTGAAAATGTAGCAGTTAATAGTTCGGCGCAGAATACACCCTTTAAAGGCGTATCAAAACGAAACACATAATTATTTGCTGTGCCGCTGTATAGACTCTTTGAATCTACAAATACAAGAGTCTCCATTTACAATACACAATCAAAAAAATGCTATTAAAAATTACAAGCGAAATAAATGTATAGAGAAACCAATGGACACACACAACTTTATCCTGCGTACACCTGCGATTGGAGATTACATCAATGGTGTAAACTCCGGGTGGTACGATGTTGACCCTGATCACCAGAGAGAGGATGGTATCAAGACTGATAAATGGAACGTGGAAGTTATCCGTCACATTTATCAGTTTCGAACCCTTACACCCCTGTATTATCACACCCGTGCATCGGACGGAGTTCTTGAGAATCTCGATGGGAAGCAGCGCACACATGCGATAAATGAGTATATGAAGGGAAATCTTTCAATCCCTCTGAGTTCTGGTCTACCACCCGAGTTGTGTGGCAGGTATACCAATCTCAGTGTTAATAACCAGCGAATGTTTTATAACATTCCAATCATTCTCCTGGTTACTAATGATGAGCTCACTGATGGAGAGGTTCGCATCTTTTTCAATGATGTGCAAAAGTCATCTTCCACAACCCCCGGAGAGCGTATGAACTCTGACACGAACAACTCACTGAATCGCATGATTAAGGATGAGATTGAGAAGAATGAGATTATTCGGAAGATTTGCACAATTAACGATTTGCGAATGGAGAAGAGATACACACTTGCACTGTGTATTTACTTGTACTGCAACGGTAATGTATCTAAGCGCATGCCATCTTCGGACATTGTGATTAAATACGCCAAGACATTTACAGATCAAGAGACGTTTCGGTCTGTGATGGATATTTGTGAGTGTGTAACTCAATGGCTCGCGGTGTGCAAGATTCCACAGAATCGCCACGATTTCATGGCATTCTTCATACTCTTCTGGTCATATGAAGAGGACATTGTAAAGACTGTCATGTGTAATATCAAGAGTCTCTCGAACCCCTCAAAGCCTTTCAAGGGGTATGTTCACAAGACGAGTGGAGCGGGTACAAACGAGAGGTGCTCATTCCTACTCGAGCGGTACTCTAAAAATATGTCCGCATAACACAGAGATCAACCCAACACATAAAAACTCAAAATGGATTCGGATAAGATGAAGCAGCAGACCACTATGTGGTGTGCACATATCCCCAACGACAGAAAAAATATGCACAAGATGAAGATGGTGTTTATTGGGAGTTTTGTCAAGTTTGTGCCCAATTTTTAAAATACCCCCCGAACCAAAAAAATGTTCTAAAAAAATCCAAGACTTGGAAAACCTGTAAAGGCATGACTGAAGCTCTCCAGGCCCTTGCGCTTGAGATTGCAATCATCTTCTTGCTCTCACTCGTACAGATCATACTCGGTCTGTAATGGATGATCTTTGTGATATTGAGTGTTATTACAAGGCTAACGGTATTAACGGTGATATTGTAGACGAATTGCTCAATGTGGTATGCGATATATTGAAACAGTTTCCATCTGAGCGCATCTGGAATCTACACATGCGTCTCGAGGAAGACCTGTATAATGAGGATGTATTTCACAATCTCCTATATAGTACTATGGCTTGGGTGGAGCTAAACATGGACTAAAAAAATGTCCGCAAAAAATTCATGCGATAAGGTAAGGTGTCACACCACAAAATGGCGGTCTTTGACTTTCTCCCACAGGTGTTCAAGTATGCCCGGGTGTGCCACGGGAAGGAGCGGCTCAGGTATGAGGAGTATCTGGAGTATGTAAGGATATGGGAGTCTCTCCCCGTGGAGGAGAAGTGCAAGTATTTTTAAAAATCATGACTTGTCCAAAAACATGTCTTTTAAAAATGCAAGGTTTATAAATATATGATCAACTAAAAATGACCCCGTTCATGGACATCTTCGAGTGGGCCAGTTGGGACATTGCTGATCCGGGTAAGATATTCTACGATTGTGTACTTCTGAGAAGTGTGGGTGGATACAACGAGGGTGAATTCTTCTCAAACATATCATTTGATGATGAGAAGATGGTTTTGAATTTCTACAAGGATATTGAGGACTATGAGCCAATCATGGTGAAGAAGTTCAAGTTGGATGATTAAAAAATTTGGAGTGAACCAAAAATATGTCTTTAAAAAATGCAAGTGATGGAAACAAGAAATATCCCATAATGGAGATGGATCCGATCTGGCGTGAGCTCCCTCGGGAGCTTGTGTACAGGATATGCAACTATCTGGGTAAGCTGAACAGAATACACCCCACCCTGAAGCATGATATAGAGTTTCAGGAGCACATTCTGCTCAGAATATTCAGGGCATCTGCCAGGTTTTTTCGGTGGCCTTGGACAGATGTATACAACTCACTTGCGGTGTATAATCTGAGATGTGGGAATGTGCCATTTCTGGAAGAGGGGTGGGACGCACAGACACACGCATACTCACTATGGGGTAACATGACCCTTGCACAAAGGGAGGATTTTTCCAAAACATGGTACAAGCTTGTGAACGTGTCACAGAGCTATCCGAGTATCACTTTTTAAAAATAATGAGTGAACCAAAAATATGTCTTTAAATAATGCAAGTGTGTGGTTATAGCTGTAAATACAAAATGGCGCAATCATTCAACAAGCTGTTTGTGTACACGAGCGCGGAGGAGAAGGCGCAACACA
>JACCDG010371370.1_pt1 | contig 13981 bp, 14 predicted proteins | sample 7442471 | NCBI WGS metagenome assembly JACCDG01 (sample SAMN15323444, study PRJNA562643) | freshwater metagenome | isolation source: river surface water | place: USA:Blue River Watershed | collected 2017-08-17
GAATATGATGCGCTGCCTTCCTGGCGGAAGTATTTGGAGCGGCACTACCGAAGTGGCTGGGGTCCGGTTACCTATTATTTGGTCGAAATTTGGTGGAACAAAATGTTCTTCCCAAACAAAAAATATAAGCCAGCCGATCGCTCTATTTTCTTAAAAGACAATTTACTGGTCAGCGCCTTTGCAATCATTTGGCTTGCTGCCCTTATTGTTTCTGCAATAGGCACTGGGCAGTCCGTCGTATTGGCCCTAGTGTGCGGATTTGTTGTTCCTTACTTATTCTGGAATGGCATGATTGGTTTCGTTGTTTATGTTCATCACACCCATCCAGCAGTGGCTTGGTATGACAATAAATCTGAGTGGCTTCGTGCCCAACCCTTTGTTTCAACGACCGTTCACTTAACATTTAAGTTTTACTGGGGCGCTCTTATGCACCACATCATGGAGCACACTGCTCACCATGTTGATATGAGCGTTCCTTTGTATAACCTAAAAGAAGCTCAAAATCGCCTCGAAACTCTCTTGCCTGAACGAATTATTGTTCAACCTTTCTCCTGGAAATGGTATTTTGATACTGCAAAAACTTGCAAGTTGTACGATTTCAAGGAAAAGGCTTGGTTAGACTTTGATGGCAATAAAACAGCCAATTCGGTTCGAGTTCTATTAAGCCCCTCTGGTAATGGGGAAACGAGGTAAAATAACGGTTTCGAGAAGATTTAGCAGATTCCGTTATGACCACGTCGACTACCCCAACACCCACCCAGGACACCTCCCCTAGTCTCAAGTTTTGCTCATCCTGCAGCCGGGAAAAAAGGCTGGAAGGTGGTACATGGATTCCAACAAGCAATCGCAAGCAGCGTTGGATTTGCGCGAGCTGCCTCTACAACCGCACCCACAGGACCGGCTCCGCAAAAGCCTAGGCCTCATTCCCCACATAGGGGTTTGTTTGTCTTTCCCGCCCAAAACTAGACATTGGTCCATGCCCAGGAACAAAGGCGACATCGTCACCGAGTGGCCATAATTTTGTTTTAATTGCATTAATTAAGTCGGCATGATTGCCTCGGGGAAAGTCCGTTCTGCCAATCGATCCCGCAAACAATACGTCTCCTACCAAAGCTAAGCGAGTTGGCTTATCAAAAAACACCACGTGCCCAGGAGTATGGCCAGGGCAATGAAGAACGTCCAGAGTATGCTCACCCAAGGTAACGGTATCGCCATCGTCCAACCAGCGATCTGGCTCAAACGCTCGGGCCTCCCCAAAACCAAAACGAACCGTTTGCTCGGGCAACTGGTCTAGCCAAAACTTTTCATCTCGATGGGGGCCCTCGATTTGAACATTCCACTTTTTTGCCAAATCTACTGCGCCTGCGCAATGGTCAAGATGTCCATGTGTTAACAACACCTTGCTTAGCTTTACATTTAGCTGCCTTAAAGCGTCCTCAATTTTGTCAAGATCGCCACCGGGGTCGACAACAGCCGCCTCACGTGTTTTCTCGCAAAACAATATGGAACAATTCTGTTCGAATGGCGTTACAGGAACAATAGCAAGCTTTAAGGTCATAAATGTATTCGATTAATCGATTTGCTAATTACCGATAAAATATTCTAATGAATAAAGTTGATGGCCTCTTATTTGCCAAAACCCATGAGTGGATTAAGCAAGGTGATGATCAAAGCTTTTGGGTTGGCATTAGCAATCATGCTCAAGAAGCCTTGGGCGACGTCATGTTTGTGCAATTGCCCGCCCTTGATTCAAATGTCAAACAAGGTGATGCCTGCGCAAGCATTGAGTCTTTAAAAGCTGCGAGCGATATCCATGCGCCCATTAGTGGAAAAATTATTGCGATTAATTCTGTGGCGCAAGACTCGCCTGAAGCGATCAATGGACAACCCTATGATGTGTGGCTTTTTAAAATCCAGCCAGAACATCCGGATTCAGCCAAAGCTGAGCTTGATTCTTTATTGAGCCCGTCCGCCTACGACAACTCACTAGAGGATTAGATCAGTAGCGGGTCTCGCTCAATAGACCAACGAACTGCGCCCTTTTTGCTAACTCGCCCATTAGACTGTCCACGCATATACGCATCCAATGCATTGAGCTGGGCTTGTAACTGAGCGCGATTGATCGCTTCAATTAATAATTGAGCCCTGTCTTTACCGCCGACTCTTGAAAGAGACTTGGGCACTGGATCAAAACACGTGACCTCTTTTTTAGTGGGCGCGTTTTTCTTTAAAAATTCTTTTGCAGAACTTAAAAATTCTATCGCCGAGCTCATTTGCTTTGACTCTGCATGAATAAGCGCATGATACGTAAACGGCGGCAAGCCAGCATCGTATCGCTCTTTTGCTAAATGTTGCATAAAACCGGCAACATCGTAAGACATTAAATGTTGATATACGGCATCATTAGGATAGCGGGTTTCGATAAGCATTTTTGCTCTTTCCCCCCCAGAGCGCCCAGCTCTTCCAGCTACCTGGATTAATTGTGCAAATAGGAGTTCTGGTGCACGGTAATCATTCGAATAGAGTCTCGCATCTGCATCCAACACACAAACTAAGCCAATATTTTGGTAGTCGTGTCCCTTGCTTAGCATTTGTGTGCCAACAATAATGTCAGCATCTCCTTGGTGAATTTGAGTAAACAAAGCCTCGCTTTGCTTCCCTGTGCGAGCAGTATCAGCATCCACCCTCAGTATTTTGGCTTGCGGAGCAATTTCCTGAAGCTGCTCTTCTAATTTTTGAGTGCCCCTTCCAAGAGGCAATAAATCGCTATCCCCACATTTTGGACACGCTCGCGGAATCGGCTTTACCAAACCACAGTGATGACAACACAATGCAGGCGCATTACGTAACCCAAGTCGCAGATGCATTACCGTATAACTTGAACAATCCTTACAATCGGAAAGCCAGCCGCAGGCTACACAAGCAAGTACCGGGGCAAAACCACGTCGATTAACGAAGACCAATGCCTGGCGACCCTTTTGATAATTGTCGTGAAGCGCTTGTTTCATCCGCGGGCTCATCGTTAAGCCTTTGTCTAATTGCTGAATCTGTACCAATTCCACCGCAGGCATTTCTGCGTGATTAATTCGCTCGGTTAGTTTTATTTCTTCATATCGACCCACCTTAACTGCCTGCCAGGTTTCTAGAGAGGGGGTTGCTGAAGACAATACGATTGGTATGTCCTCATTTTTTGCTCGCCACACAGCGAGGTCGCGAGCTGAGTATCCAAGACCTTCTTGCTGCTTAAAGGAGCCATCGTGCTCTTCATCAACTACTATCACGGCTAAATTTGGTATTGGGGTCAATATTGATAGGCGAGTACCAAGAATGATGCGGGCCTTACCGATGATTGCAGCATGCCAGGCGACCGCTCTTTGTTTGTCCGTTAACCCACTGTGCAAAACCACCATCTCTGCGTGGGGAATGTGAGATCTAATTCTTCGCTCTAATTGTGGTGTCAAATTTATTTCTGGCAAAAGAATCAGGGCTTGCGCATCTTTATCATTCCTTAAAACATGATCGAGATAATTTAGATACACCGCTGTTTTACCGCTACCAGTCACGCCATTTAAAAAAATGGTCTTGAATGCTTTTGCATCTTCGGCGCACAAACTCTTCAGAGCCTCATTTTGATGTTGATTTAATTGCTCTGGGCAAATAATCTGATCCTGTATTTGCGGGGCCGACTTTGTATAGTCCTTAGACCTCTTTGAAACACCCAATCCCCTTTCCCAGTGACTAGCTGTTCGCCACCATTTTGGAATAGCCGGAACAATCGTTTCACCAAAACCGTGTAGATAATATTGAGAGGCAAATTTTGCTAAAGCAAAAATTTTTCTATCCAGGCTTGGCAACGGGGCTATCGCCTCGACCCTCTTTAGCTTGGATAATTCGATATCGGTGTGGTTGCTCACTTCAACGATCACCCCTACAGCCCTTGATCGACCAAAGGGTACTTCAACGATCATTCCCAAAGATGGGTTACCAATTAATTCCTCACCCCAAAGGTAATCAAAGGCATCGTCCAGGGGCTTATCTAAAGCCACTCTTACGATCGTTTGTGCCAATTTACTCAAGTGGGTCTTTACTTATAACGGTCTGTGGATAACTTTGTGGATAAGCTCTATTTTTACAGAGTATCAAGGGCATCCCTGTAAAAGCAAGCCGACTCTCAATTGGACTTATTTTATTTAAATATCAATAAAGTCAATGGCTTATTAAAGATTATCGATCTGCTGCTTTTGCTTTATGCCAAATCTCCATGAAACAAAGATCAGCGCACCAATGTGTGCATAAGTACCTGGCCAAAACCCTTGATTTATAGGGATTAACCCAAATTATTTGGCTTTTCTCAAGCGCTCAGAATGCTCAATAACGGTCTTCGCCAAGACTGTGACGCTATCCGGATTAGTAAATTGCGATATTCCGTGCCCCAAATTAAAAATGTGGCCATCGAGCGGATGAAGTTCGGGGCGAAGCGCGGGCGCATTTGCCAAAGAGTCCAATATCGTCGATGCCTCATGGGTAATTTGCTCAGGATTGGCAAATAGGGCCAAAGGATCAAGATTGCCTTGAAGTGCCAGAGGTTTATTTTTTGATACCAAAATTGAGCGCGCTCGAGCTAGTGACATCGTCCAATCAAGCCCAATTACATCTGCCCCGCAATCTGCCATGTCTTCCAACCACAACCCACCACCCTTGGTAAAAACAATAACCGGAACCTTCTGTCCGTTTACCTCACGGGGAAGTTGATTAATCACGTTGCGCATGCTTTCTAAAGATATCCGCTGATACCAGCCGTCTGGCAGCAAGCCGCCCCAGGTATCAAAAATCATTAAAGCTTGTGCGCCGGACCGCAGCTGCTCACCCAAGTAGGCAGCTACTGATTGAGCATTAATATCCAAAATATGTTTTAACAAATCGGGGCGATTAAACATCATTGTTTTAGCATGACGAAAATCATCCGATCCAGAACCGTCAATCATGTAGCACGCCAAAGTCCAGGGGCTTCCTGAAAATCCAATTAAGGGTACGCGTTGCTTTCCATCCTGCACCAATGAGCGCCGTATTTGTGCGACTGCATCAAAGACATACTGCAATTGCTGTAAGTCGGCGGGTCTTAATTTTTTAACTTCGGCTTCAGTGCGCAAAGGATGCTGAAAACTTGGTCCTTCACCAGCAGCAAACTGTAGGCCCAAACCCATTGCATCCGGAATGGTCAAAATATCTGAAAACAAAATTGCAGCATCCAATGGATAACGATCCAGGGGTTGAAGGGTGACCTCAGTTGCATAAGCGGGGTTTTTAGCTAACCCCAGAAAGCTACCGGCTTTTGCACGCGTAGCGTTGTACTCTGGTAAGTAGCGCCCAGCCTGACGCATTAACCAAAGCGGGGTGCGATCTGTTTTCTCGCCTAAGCAGGCTTTTAAGAAGCGGTCGTTTGCTAACAATTGGATTATTTTTTACGACGCAAACGAGATATGGCAGCCAACTGAGCTGCGGCCATAGCAAATTCGGATTGCGCGTGAGCAATATCAAAATCACCTGCACGATTTTGCATGGCCTCTTCTGCGCGCTTTTTCGACTCTAGTGCTTTTGCTTCATCTAAATCATGTCCACGAATTGCGGTGTCTGCCAAAACAGTAACGCAATCGGGCTGAACCTCTAAATAGCCACCAGCAACAAAGACAAACTCTTCATCGCCGTCGGCTTTTTCAATACGCACAGAGCCGGGTCGTATGCGTGTTATCAATGGGGTATGGCCGTGCAAAATACCGAGCTCGCCTGTTTCGCCTGGCAAAGCAACAAACTTTGCCTCGCCACTAAAAATGGATTGCTCGGCACTTACAACGTCAACATGAATTGTTGCCATTAGAGTTTCTTCGCTTTCTCAATTGCTTCATCAATTGAACCAACCATGTAAAAAGCCTGTTCGGGCAGGTGGTCTAACTCGCCGCTCACAATCATCTTAAAGCCACGGATTGTCTCTTTCAATGGTACGTACTTACCAGGGGAGCCAGTAAACACCTCAGCAACGTGGAAAGGCTGCGATAGGAAACGCTGAATCTTACGCGCGCGCGCCACAGCCAGTTTATCCTCAGGTGATAGCTCATCCATACCCAAAATTGCAATAATGTCGCGTAACTCTTTGTAGCGCTGCAAAGTCATTTGAACACCACGAGCAACCTCGTAATGCTCTGTACCCACAACCTGCGGATCGAGCTGACGGCTGGTAGAGTCTAGAGGATCAACGGCCGGATAAATACCAAGGGCAGCAATATCTCGGGATAACACCACGGTTGAATCTAAGTGCAAAAAGGTGGTTGCAGGCGAAGGATCTGTTAAGTCATCGGCAGGAACGTAAACGGCCTGAATCGAAGTAATTGATCCGGTCTTTGTTGAGGTAATCCGCTCTTGCAACTTACCCATCTCTTCTGCCAATGTGGGCTGATAACCCACTGCGGATGGCATACGGCCTAAAAGCGCCGATACCTCAGTACCCGCTAAGGTGTAGCGATAAATATTATCAACGAAGAACAAAATGTCACGGCCTTCATCGCGGAAAGCCTCAGCCATTGTTAGTCCGGTCAACGCTACGCGCAAACGATTTCCAGGTGGCTCGTTCATCTGACCAAACACCATGGCAACCTTATCGATAACGTTGGACTCTTTCATCTCGTGGTAGAAGTCATTGCCCTCACGAGTCCGCTCTCCCACTCCAGCAAATACGGATAATCCGGAATGTTGTTTTGCAATGTTGTTAATGAGTTCCATCATGTTGACGGTTTTACCCACACCAGCACCACCGAACAAGCCAACCTTTCCGCCTTTTGCGAATGGGCAGACAAGGTCGATCACCTTAATGCCTGTTTCAAGCAAATCAACTGATGGCGATAGCTCATCGAATTTGGGTGCTGTTTGATGGATTGCCCGACGCACATCGGTTGCAATTGGGCCGGCGTCATCAATTGGACGACCAAGCACATCCATAATTCGCCCCAAGGTTGCTGGGCCAACTGGCACAGAAATCCCCTTGCCGCTTGACTTGACCTCCATGCCTCGACGCAAGCCATCGCTTGCACCCATCGCGATTGCACGAACAACACCATCGCCAATTTGCTGCTGCACCTCAAAGGTCAAGCCTTTTTCGGCAAACGATGCCTCGTTGCTGTCGACCAAAGTCAACGCATCATAAATGTTGGGCATTTTGTCTCGGGGGAACTGAATATCCACCACTGCACCAATACACTGAACGATATTTCCGTTGCTCATTACATTTCTCCGCTATTTAATCTTTAAAAATTCTTAGCCTTATACCGCTGCCGCGCCACCCACAATTTCGGATAGCTCCTTGGTAATTGCTGCCTGTCTGGTCTTGTTGTAAACCAACTGAAGCTCACCAATCACATTTTTTGCATTGTCCGAGGCGGCCTTCATCGCAACCATTCGCGCAGATTGCTCCGAAGCCATGTTTTCGGCTACTGCCTGATAAATAAGCGCCTCTAAATAGCGCTTTAACAAGCCATTTAAAACAGACTCTGCATCAGGCTCGTAGATGTAATCCCATCCGTGTGCGGAATTTGCGTCTTGGTTTAAGTCCTGAGACTCGAGAGGCAAGAGCTTTTCTAATACTGGCTCTTGTTTCATGGTGTTGATAAACCGTGTGTAGGCTAAATAAACTGCATCCACCTCTCCGCGCTCAAAGGCATCAAGCTGGGCTGTAATTGCACCAATCAAAGTATCCATATGCGGCGTATCACCCAAGTGAACGGACTGGGATAACAATTTTGCTTTGGCACGATTCAAAAACTGCAAACCTTTTGAACCAATTGCAGTAAATTCAATCGCCACATTTTTTTCTTTGAACTCACGAACCTGATTGGTGATTAGGCGCAGCACATTGGTATTTAAACCGCCGCAAAGCCCCTTGTCAGTACTAACCAAAATAACGCCAGCCTTTTTGAGATCACGAACCGCCATATAGGTAGGGCGGTACTCGGGATTGGCTTTAGCTAAATTCGATGCAATCGTTCTAATTTTTTCGGAATAAGGTCTAGCCGAACGCATACGCTCTTGAGCTCGGCGCATCTTCGATGCAGCGACCATTTCCATGGCTTTGGTGATCTTGCGCGTGTTCTGAACGCTCTTGATCTTGCTGCGTATTTCTTTAGTACCAGCCATGATTGCCTATCTTAAAAAGTACCTGAACGTTTGAAATCTTCGATGGCTGCACGCAATGCCGCTTCGTCATCTTTGTTGAGATCTTTGGTGTCCTCAATTCGACCAATTAAATCGGCGTATTTAGACTTCAAGTGCTCATGGAGACCCTTCTCAAAAGGCAATACCTGCTTGATTTCCAAGTCATCAAAAAAGCCGTTGTTCACTGCATAAAGCGAGGAAGCCATCTGCCAAACCTGCATTGGTAAATACTGGGGCTGCTTCAATAACTCAGTCACGCGTCGGCCACGCTCTAACTGCTTGCGGGTTGCCTCATCGAGGTCAGACGCAAACTGAGCAAACGCAGCAAGCTCACGATACTGAGCCAAGTCGGTACGAATACCACCTGAGAGTTTCTTAATCACTTTGGTTTGTGCTGCACCACCCACACGAGATACTGAGATACCAGCATTAATCGCTGGTCGAACACCAGCATTGAACAAATCGGTTTCAAGGAAGATCTGGCCGTCAGTAATCGAAATTACGTTAGTTGGTACGAAGGCAGAGACGTCACCCGCTTGGGTTTCAATCACAGGCAATGCAGTTAACGAACCTGTCTTACCCTTGACAGCACCATTCGTAAACTTCTCGACATAATCTGCATTAACTCGCGCAGCACGCTCAAGAAGGCGTGAGTGCAAATAAAATACGTCGCCTGGATAGGCTTCGCGACCCGGCGGACGACGCAGCAATAATGAAATCTGACGATATGCAACCGCTTGTTTGGTTAAGTCGTCGTAAATGATCAGAGCATCTTCGCCACGATCGCGGAAGTACTCGCCCATGGTGCAGCCGGCATACGCAGATAAATATTGCATGGCGGCTGACTCAGATGCGCTAGCGGCAACAACAATGGTGTACTCCATCGCGCCCAATTCGGTAAGCTTACGCACTACGTTAGCGATGGTTGATGCTTTTTGACCAATCGCGACATAAATACAGTAAACGCCCTTACCTTTTTGATTGATGATGGCATCAACAGCAACAGCGGTCTTACCGGTTTGACGGTCGCCAATAATTAACTCGCGCTGACCACGACCAATCGGCACCATCGCATCAATCGCCTTTAATCCAGTCTGTACAGGTTGACTAACGGATTGACGTGCAATTACACCGGGCGCAACCTTTTCAATAAAGTCAGTTAACTTAGTATTGATTGGGCCCTTGCCATCAATTGGCTGACCTAGGGCATTTACAACGCGCCCCAATAGCTCTGGGCCAACCGGCACTTCTAAGATTCGGCCGGTACACTTAACGGGGTCGCCCTCTTTAATGTGGGTGTACTCACCAAGCACCACAGCACCAACAGAGTCACGCTCTAAATTCAAGGCGAGGCCGATGGTATTTCCTGGGAACTCTAGCATTTCACCCTGCATGACGCCTGACAATCCGTACACACGGCAAATACCGTCAGTTACCGAAATAACGGTTCCCTGATTACGAATTTTTGAATCAACGCCTAACTCGTTAATTCGACTTTTGATCAGCTCGCTGATCTCGGAAGGGTTCAGTTGCATCAATTACTCCTAGATATGAATCGAATATTCTTAATAAATCAGCTCTATGCGCTTAGATTGGTTTGCATTTGCACTAAGCGGGTTTTAATTGAGCCATCTAAAACTTCGTCGCCCACCTGCACACGCACACCACCAATCAACTCTGGATCAACGATAACCGTTGGGCGCAAATCTTTTCCACCAAAACGACTTTTCAAGCTTGCCAGCAAATCCTTTAATGCGCCGCCCTCCAGAGGAAAGGCAGACGTAATAATTGCTTCTGCTGCGCCTTCACTTTGGTTTTTCATTGCGACAAACTGCTGAGCAATTTCTGGTAAGGCAACTAAGCGATGATTATTCGCCAGCAGCTTCAGAAAATTTGTCAGGCTCTGATCGGGCTTGGACTGAAGGAGCCCTTCAATCAACTTAAAGAGGTCGTTTGAGCTTAATTTTGGATTGTTGGCCAAGGCAAGAAGCTCGTCATTTTGAAAAAATGTGGCCAAATCCTCTAATTGTTTTGCCCAGGGCGCTAAATCAGAAGGTTTGGCGCTCGCAAATAATGCCTCAGCGTAAGGGCGAGCAATCGTGGCGATATCAGCCATTTATAGTTCTGCCTTTAGTTGGTCTAAAAGTGCCGCGTGAGCCTTGGGATCAACCTCGCGTCGCAAAATTTGCTCTGCGCCCTTAACCGCCAAACTTGCAACCTGATTTCTCAGCTCGTCTCTTGCCTTACCAACTTGTTGCTCTGCGTCCGCTTTTGCTTGAGCAATAATTCGAGCGGCCTCAGCCTGAGCATTTGATTTAATTTCTTCCGCTGCAATTTGTGCTCGTTTTTCAGCCTCAGCTACGCGCTGTACGCCTTCTTGACGCGCAGATGCCATCGCTTGCTCTGCTTTTTTGGTCGCATTCTCAAGATCAATCTTGCCACGCTCAGCAGCCGCCAGGCCATCAGCAACTTTGGCTGCGCGCTCGTCTAATGCCTTCACCAATGGGGGCCACACAAAACGCGCAACGACCCACCACAATATGAAGAAAACGATCATTTGCGCGAATAAGGTCGCGTTTAAATTCACGATATTCCTTTCAAAACTCTTAACTGTTATGGGCCACCAATGTGGCCCGAAACAAAATTACTTAATAACGGCGAGGAGTGGGTTTGCAAATGCAAACAACATTGCAACACCAACGCCGATCAAGAACGCAGCATCAATCAAGCCAGCCAGCAAGAACATTTTGGTTTGCAATTCATTCATTAACTCTGGCTGACGAGCAGCGCCCTCAATGAATTTTCCGCCCATTAGGCCAATGCCCAAACAGGCGCCCAAGGCTCCGAGGCCAATGATGAGGCCAATACCAATTGCGGTGAGACCTTGAATGTTTGCTAAGAATGCTTGCATGTTGACTCCTAAGTAATAAAAGTGGTGTTAAAAATAAAACGGTTAATGATGGCTGTGTGCCTGCCCGATGTAGACCAAAGTCAACATCATAAAAATAAAGGCTTGCAACAAAATAACGAGGATGTGGAAGATGGCCCATGCTGATCCAGCGATTACATGGCCAACAAGGCCCAGCGCGCTTACATCAAGGCTAAATGTCCAAATGCTTCCTAAAAGGGCGATCAACAAAAAGATCAGTTCGCCTGCATACATATTGCCAAACAGTCGCATTCCTAATGAAACGCCTTTGGCGATGTACTCAATAATGTTCAAAACTAAGTTGAATGGTGCAAGATACCATTTGGCCCCAAACGGTGCCGATAAAAGCTCATGCGCAAATCCACCAACGCCCTTGGCTTTAAAGCTATAAAAGAACACGAGCAATAAGACCGCAAATGACATTCCCAGTGTTGCATTCAGGTCTGTCGTCGGAACTATTTTGTGGTGAGGAACATGAACGCCAAAGTTCTCTAAGAAATGATTGACGCCAATCACCCAGTCCACGGGAACAAGATCAAGAGTGTTTAATAAAACGATCCAGCAAAAAACAAAAAGGGCCAAAGGCGCAATATAGCTGCGATCGCCATGCACGATGCTTTTTGATTGTGTGTCCACCATCTCGACAAGCATTTCCACCAAAGCCTGGAAACGGCCCGGTACCCCCGGGGTTGCGCGTCTTGCAGCAATCAATAAAAATCCGACCGCAAGCAAGCCCATCAAAATGGTCCAAAAAAGAGTGTCTAAATTAATAACGCTGAAATCAATAATGGAAGATTGGGCGCCACCAATATTGTTGAGATTTTGCAAATGCTCTGCAATGTAGGCTGTTGGTGTTAAGGGCTCGTTTTGAGCTCCGTGTGCTGCGCTCGCCATTTTTAAGCAATTCCTTCGTTACACAAAATAAACGCCGCTCACCGCCAAAACCACGCAAGCCAATAGCACTTGAGCGTGACAAAGTAAGTGACCAGCAACGGTATCCACTTCAGATCTGGGTAACTAAATGCCACCCAAATAAACATTGCGATCGTCACGGCAATTTTTATAAATTCGCCAGAAACAACCGCAGCCAACAGGCTCCCAGGATTTTGGTTTTTTACCCGCTTCGTTGCACCCATTCGTAGTGCAAAGAGTGCTGCAGGGAAAAACCCAATAAACCCTCCCAAAAGAGCGGAGTAAGTATAAAGGCTCAGCCCCCTTGGGGTTCCAAAAACCGACCAAATAAGCGCGCATGCTGCGGTTGCCATGATCTGAAAACCGATTACGGCCCAAGGCGAAAGAGTAAAGAAGAGCTTGCTTTTAGCCCTTTTCAGGGCCTCCATTTCTTCCTTGCTGTAAGCCCGATAAGCCGCTTCTTGCTCATCTTGCTCTTGCCATGACTGCTGCGGCGCTGATTGATTTTTTTTGGGAATCAATTAAGCCTCAAGATTTTAGTATTTACCCTAGTGAAGGTCAATTGTTTTAGACACTTTTATTACTTAAACGGACTCAATGCCCAATTTTTTCATCAAGGAGTCAAGCTCATCAAAGTGGCTGAAATAAAACCGCAGCTCTCCACTCTTTCCCTTTTTTTTAAACTCCACCTCTAAGCCAACAATATCGGCCATATTTTGAGCAAGGCGTTTTAGGTCTTGATCTGCCAAATTAGCTCCGGCAGTGCCTATCTTTATGGTCTTTTTCTTGGCTAAATCGCCAGAAAGCAAGGTTGCGGAGGTGGCCAACTTTTCGGCCTCTCGAACCGACAGGCCCTGCGCTACTATTTTTTGTGCCAGGGCCACCTGGCTTGATCCCGGCAAAGAAAGGAGCGCTCGCGCATGTCCCATATCGATCTCGCCAGCCATTAGCATTGCCTGAACCGCCTTTGCCAATTGGCTTAGGCGCAATAAATTACTAACAGCGCTTCTAGACTTCCCCACCGCTTTAGCAGCCTGCTCGTGGGTAAACCCAAACTCCTCAATTAAACGAGCCAGTCCACGGGACTCTTCCAAGGGATTGAGGTCCTCGCGCTGCATATTTTCAATCAGAGCCATTGCTGCTGCGGCCTGATCATCGGCCTCAACAATGCGGACCGGCACCTCCTTAAGGCCTACGAGGCCTGCCGCCCTAAAACGTCTTTCACCGGCAATAATTTCATAGCGACCGCCAACACCCAAGCTCCTCACCAATAAAGGTTGCATAATTCCGCGCTCACGAATGCTATCCGCCAACTCCTTGAGTGGCAATTCATCCATTTTTTGTCTTGGCTGGTATTTACCGGCCTGTAGCAGCGTGAGTGGCAAAAAGCCGCCGCTCTCTACACCAACTTGTGTTGATGTGCTTTTGTTGGGGGCTCCCAATAGAGCGTCCAAGCCCCTTCCTAAACCTTTTTTCTTGTTCATGCTCATGTTTACCTACATCGTTTTAATACGCTCAACCATCTCGCCCGCAAACTCAATATAAGCCTGTGCGCCGCGCGCTGATTTATCAAAAATAACGCCTGGCACGCCAAATGATGGCGCCTCTGCTAATCGCACATTTCTGGGAATAATTGTTCTAAACACTTTGTCGCCAAAATGCGTTATGAGCTGCTCAGACACTTGTTGCTGAAGAGTAATCCGGGTATCGAACATGACGCGCAATAAACCAATTATTTTTAAGCTCGGATTCAAATTGGCATGAACTTGTTTAATGGTATTAACCAAATCAGATAAACCCTCCAGCGCAAAATATTCGCATTGCATCGGCACCACTACACCATCCGCAGCACAGAGGCCATTTAAGGTAAGCAATGAGAGGGCCGGAGGAGAATCAATTAATATGAAATCAAATTGACTGGCAACCGCATCAAGCGCAAGC
>JACCDG011378852.1_pt1 | contig 13976 bp, 15 predicted proteins | sample 7442471 | NCBI WGS metagenome assembly JACCDG01 (sample SAMN15323444, study PRJNA562643) | freshwater metagenome | isolation source: river surface water | place: USA:Blue River Watershed | collected 2017-08-17
CTGATGGAGCACATGCGCCGCACGGCGCCCCAGGTGCCGGTGATTCTGGACGCCAAGCGCGGCGACATCGGCTCCACCGCGCAGCAGTACGCCAAGGAGGCGTTCGAGCGCTACGGCGCCGACGCCGTCACGCTGTCACCTTTCATGGGCTGGGATTCGGTGGCGCCTTATTTGAAGTACCACGGCAAAGGCGCTTTCTTGCTGTGCCGCACCTCCAACCCCGGTGGTGACGATTTGCAAAACCAACGCCTCGCGTCGGTTGACGGTCAGCCTTTGTTGTACGAACACGTGGCACGTTTGGCCCAAGGCCCTTGGAACCTCAATGGTCAACTGGGCTTGGTGGTGGGCGCGACCTACCCCAAAGAAATTGAACGTGTGCGCGAACTTGCACCCACTGTGCCCTTGCTCATCCCCGGCGTGGGTGCTCAAGGTGGCGATGCGGCAGCCACTGTGAAGGCGGGTTTGCGTCAGCGCGATGGTGCCACCACAGGGCCCATCATCGTCAACTCCTCACGTGCGATTTTGTATGCGTCGAATGGTGACGACTTTGCAGCCGCTGCACGTCGTGTGGCATTGCAAACGCGTGAGCTGCTTCAAGCCTCACGGGCTTGATTCAGCGCACTTGTGGATCAGCCGGCCAACAACTCACGTGGCAGGCTGATGATGAAATCGTTCAAAGTCTTTGAGTCACGGCCAGGGCGCATGTGGGCCGTCATGCAGGTGAATGCAGCCGCAGCATCACGTTTTTCGAGTGCGTTGACTATTTTTTCGTGCTGCTCGTAAGACGATTTGATGCGGCCTAACGCGCCAAACGCATGGCGCCGATAAGCCCCCGTGCGTGACCGAATGCGCAAGACCTCTTGTCGCAAGAACGAGTTACGGGCGCCCTCGTAAATAATTTCATGAAATTTAAGGTTGGCCTCTTGCCAGCCATCAATGTCTTCTTTGGTCGCCAGTTTCTGGCTGCTGCGGTGTTGTTTTACCAAGGCTTTGATTTCATCGTTGGTCATGCGTTCACATGCCAAGCGAACCACAACGCCTTCCAACTCGGCAAGCAATTCCCAAAGCGAAAGCAGCTGCTGCAAGTTCATTTTTGACACGATGTGACCGCCCCGCGGGGTGCTGCTCAAAATGCCTTGCGCTTGAAGCTGAAGCAGTGCCTCACGAACGGGCGTGCGAGAGACCTTGTGCTGCGTGGCCAAGGCTACGTCATCAATGGCATCACCAGGGAGTAGCTCACCCGACGAAATAGCCGATTCAATGCGAAGTCGAATTTGGTCACTGATTTTCATAAACATGCCTAGGTGAAAACGATATTTTAAATTTTCCCTATAAATATATTTAATGAGGTATAAATATACGCATGCAGATTATCCAAATACACCGCACACATGTTGACTAGCGCAAACAGGTCACAAGACTTTACCCAATTGGCCAAGCAGACCTTGGTCGAGAACGGTGTCTTGCCGTCTGATGCGTTGTCGCAAGCCACAGGAAAGATGCTGGCACGTTTGGCGACGTCTGAGCCCGTGCCACAAGCTTCGGACGTGGGTGTCACTTACGAAGCCATGCTGCGGAGGTGCGCCCTTGTTTGAGTTGCCCGATCGCATGGTGCAGTTGCAAGCGCAAATTCGCGCAGGGCAAATTTCAACGCAACAAGCGTTGCTTGCACAAGTTGCACAGGGCCGAGCTTTGCGTGGGCAGTACGCATGCGTGGTCGATGAGTTGCCGATGACCGCGCCTGAGGCAGGGCCTTTGGTTGGCATAGCGCTGGCGCATAAAGATATTTTTGATTTGCAAGGCCGATTGCCTGGATGCGGCGTGCAACATGGCGCTCCCCAAATGGGCCTGCAACCCGCGGCGGCTATCACGGCGCTCGCCAATGCCGGTGCAAGCCAATGGGCCACCTTGGTGATGTCGCCTCATGCCTGTGGCGCGACGGCACAAAACCCACACTTTGCACGTTGCGTCAATCCATTGGATGAGGCTGCGGCTGTGGGAGGGTCGTCAAGTGGTTCAGCCATCGCCGTGGCTGCCGGCATCACGTATGCCGCTTTAGGTACTGATACCGCAGGCTCGGTACGCATTCCTGCGGCGACGTGTGGTTTGATCGGTCTTAAAACCACGCAGGGTGCTGTGAGCACGCAAGGGTGTGCGCCTTTGGCACCATCGCTTGACAGTGTGGGTCTTTTGAGCCGCTGGCCACAAGATGCGCGTGAAATTTGGCAGGCCCTGTCGCCAGAGTCCTTGCGCGAACCCGCGGTTGCGAACGCAGGGTGTCAGGTCTGGTTGCCTGGCCGTGGCGTAGACAGTCAAGTGATTCAGGCAATTCGTGAATGGGTTGCACAACTGAATGTGGCCGTTGCTGAGGTCGACATGGCCGCTGAGTTTGAGCAACTCAACCGACACGCGCAACGTGTGTTGTTTTACGAAACCGCGCGCACCCATCGCACGTCGTTGCTGGCGGGTCAAGCAGAGCCTGCGGTACAGGCGATTGGCATGCCTGGCTTGGGCGTGCCCGACGCGTGGTACCAAGAGTCGATAGCCGCGCGCGGTGCATTTCTCGAGCAGTTCGTCCAGCGACATTTCAACGACGCAGAATTTTTGATCTTGCCCGCCTTGGGCTGCCTGCTGCCCGATGGGTCTGCGGTAGAGGTTGGCAACCCGGCTTTTGACCGGACCCAGTTGGCTGGCATGCATGCCTTTATGGGGTTTGTGAATTACTTGGGTTTGCCGGCGTTGAATTTGCCGATTGCGCGTGATGCGCGACATCGCCCAATTTGCGTGCAGGTGCTTGCCCGTCCTTTTGCTGAACATCGGTTGCTTGACTTTGCAGAGCAAGCAGAATTAATTTCTCGGGTTACATAAACATGCCAAAAATACAAGCGTCTAGCGCACTCGCGCGGTTCAAGGTGATCGATTTGTCGCGCGTGCGTGCGGGCCCCAACTGTGTGCGTATCCTGACCGACTTTGGTGCGGATGTGATCCGTGTCGAGCCGCCCGAAGGTGTCGACCCGAATGAAGCGATGTTTGCGGCCAACCGCAAAGGCGGGGATTTCCAGAACATCAACCGCAACAAGCGCTCCATGACGCTCAACCTCAAAAAGCCTGGCGCTATGGATGTACTCATGCGCTTGGTCGCCGAGGCGGACGTGGTGGTCGAGAACTGGCGCCCAGATGTGAAGACCCGTTTGGGTCTTGATTACGAGTCTTTGGCCAAGGTCAACCCGCGCATCATCTTGGCGAGTATTTCTGGCTTTGGTCAGGATGGTCCATACGCTTGGCGTCCCGGATTCGATCAAATCATTCAAGGCATGGGGGGCTTGATGAGCGTGACAGGTGAGCCCGAGCACGGCCCCATTCGCGCCGGCTTGGCCGTTGCCGATCTGAGTGCGGGCTTGTACTGCGCCCTCGGTATTTTGGTAGCCCTGTTGGAGCGCGAGGTGTCTGGCAAGGGCCAGTGGGTGCACAGCTCTTTGTTGCATTCACAAATCGCCATGATGGATTTTCAAATGGCGCGCTACCTCAACGACAACGACATACCTGTGCAAGTGGGTAACAACCACCCCACCAGCTCACCGATGGGCTTGTTCGATGCGAACGATGGATGCTTCAATTTAGGCGCGTCTGGTGAAGGCAACTGGAAACGCTTTTGTGATGCATTGGACAAACCTGATTGGTATGCTGATCCCGAATTCCGCACCGAGCCTTTGCGTGTGCAACACCGTGAACGCCTGAATGCACAAATTGCAGTTGAGTTTAAAAAGAACACGGTCAAACATTGGGTCGACTTGCTCAACCAAATTGGCGTTCCCGCTGGTCCCGTTTACACCGTGCCTCAAGTGTTTGAAGATGAGCAAGTGAAGCATTTGAAAGTCACACAATCCTTGATGACAAACTTTGGCAAAGAAATTGCGTACATCACTCAGCCAGTGGTTTTAGAGCGCACACCATCCCAAGTTGTGGCGCCCGCACCTGGATGGGGCGAGCACACGGATGAAGTGTTGCGCGAAGCCGGTTACTCAGACGAAGAGATTCAGCAATTTCACACACAAGAGGTGGTCTAAGCATGGGGGCTATTCATGTCACACACGACGCGCACGTGACCGTGGTCACGATTGACGATGCCGAGCGTTACAACGCCATGAGCTTGTCGATGTGGATTGCGCTCGGCCAAGCGTTTGATGCGATTGAACGTCAGCCCGATGTGCGTGCTGTGATTTTGCGGGGGGCCGGTGAGCGCGCGTTTGTCTCTGGTGCCAACATCAGTGAGTTTGACACCCAGCGAAATTCAGATGCATCGGTCGCACACTACAACCAAAGCGTGGCGCAGGCGCAAGAAGCGATCACCCGCTGCCGCGTACCGGTCATTGCTGCCATCAGTGGCATTTGTTATGGCGGTGGTTTGGGCTTGGCATTGAGCTGCGATTTGCGTTATGCCAGCCCTACATCGAAGTTCCGCATGCCTGCCGCACGCTTGGGCTTGGGCTATGGCTACCAGGGCATGAAAAGCATTGTGCAAAACCTCGGGCCCACAGCGGCGGCAGAAGCTTTTTATACCGCCAAGATCTACAGCGCAGCAGAGGCTGCACACATTGGCATCGTCAACTCGGTGCATGACGATGTGTTCGCGCATTGCGCCGATGTGGCTTTGCAAATTGCACAGAACGCTCCCCTCACGGTTCAAGCCGCCAAGCAAGCCATGCTGTGCATTGCTGATGGCGACACCTCTCAAATCACACGCATCGATCAGGCCGTAGATGCGTGTTTCAAAAGCAGCGACTATGCCGAGGGCCGACTGGCTTTTGCACAGAAGCGGCTACCTCAGTTCACCGGCCATTGAATCAACCACCCCATGGAGAAGAAGATGAAATCTTTAAGAACCCTGCTCACGATTGCGCTGTCATTGACAGCCACCGTTGCTTTGGCTGTGGGGCCCTCCCCCGCGCCCATGAAACAAAAAGAAGTCCTCAGTGTGGGCTTTGTCAAAGTGGGCCACTTGGCGCCTATGCTGATGCTGGAAGAGGAACTCAAGAAGCTCAACATTGAAGTCAAGCGTGCCGAGTTTGTGCGCTACGCCGATGCACGTACCGCGTTGCTGTCGGGCTCGGTCGATGTGTCGGCCGTTGGGCCTGGTGACTTGGCCATCGTGGCGGCGCAAGGCAGCAAGAACTTGATCGGTTTGACCGGTGTGGGTAGCTCCAACAAATTTTTGGTGGTGCGCAAAGGCGTGAAGATCGACGAATGGGGTGATATCAATGGCAAGAAAATTGCCATCGCACCCGGATCAGCCGTGTGGTTCCAATGGGCCATGACCTTGATTGAAAAGAACATTCCTTACACCTCGTTCTCGCCCGTTAACGTACAAGGCGGCGGAACAGCATTTGTGCAAGCCATGAAGCGTGGCGACATTGATGCCATGGTTTTGTGGGAGCCCTTTGAATCGCAAGCTGTTGCCGAAGGCGATGCGTATTTCGCTACCAAGCTTGATTACAGCCAGTCACGTTCCGTGGGCGCAGAGTTGGGCATGTTGGCGGCTTCGGGCGAAGCCATGGCGACTAAGAAAGAATTGGTGCGTCGCTTCTTGTGGGCCTACCTCAAAGTGGAAGAGCAATTGGCGAAAAACAACGACCAATTCGCAGATGCCTATTCCAAGTACACAGGCCTGCCGCTGAACGTGACCAAAGAATCAGCCAAGATCATCAAACTCGGCGGCGTGCTCAACAAAGAGCAAGTGGGTCGTTTGGCTGAAGCTGCGTTCAAGCAAGGCATCGTGCAAAAAGACGTGACCAAAGAAGCGGCTGAGCTGTATGACGACAGCATGGCCAAAGAAATCAAGAAGTAAGTGCAAGGACACACCATGAAGACAACGGCACATTTCAAGCAACTGCTGCTCGGACTGGTGGTGCCCACCGCCGTTGTCGTGCTGTGGCAGGTGATGGGCAACATGCCCGGCATGGCCGGCATACTGCCTACGCCTTTGAAGGTGGTTGAGGGGTGGCACGGCTGGATCTTCGGACAAGCCGGTCTGGGCCTCAACCCCTACCTCGGCACGTGGTTGTCCAACGTGGAGTACTCCTCCATGCGAGTGGCCCAGGGCTTTGTGTTGGCTGCACTGGTCGGCGTGCCACTCGGCCTGTTGATTGGTTGGAGCAAGTTCATTTCGCAAATGCTCGACCCCTTGATTCAAAGTTTGCGCCCTATTCCCATCACAGCATGGTTGCCCTTCTCCATCGCCGTATTTGGCATTCGAGATGTGGGTTCGATCTTTCTCATTTTCTTAGGTGGCTTTTATGCCATCGTGGTTAACGCCACACAAGGCGCGCGCGACGTAGACCGCAACTTGGTGCGTGCTGCTTTGATGATGGGCGCGAGCCGCACGCAACTGTTGTACCGCGTCGTGTTGCCAGCGGCCATGCCGTCGATCTTCACAGGTTTGCGCATTGGCCTGGGCATTTCGTGGACAGCGGTGATCGTGTCAGAAATGGTGGCCGTCAAATCGGGCTTGGGCTATGTGTTGTGGGACGCCTACTACGTAGGCCGCATGGACATCGTGTTGGCCGACATGGTGTCGATTGGCGCCATGGGTTATATCAGCGATCGCATCATTGTGTTCATCGAACGCAAGGTTCTGGTCTGGCGTATTTTGCAAAGTCACTGAAATTCTTATGTCCAATATCACTGTTCAAGATCTTTGCAAAACTTATCCTGGTCAACCGCCTGTCAAGGCACTTGATCACATTGACCTCGACGTGCCTCCGGGTGAGTTTGTGGCGTTGCTCGGCCCTTCGGGTTGCGGCAAGTCCACGTTGCTCAACCTGATTGCAGGTTTCGAGTTGCCCAGTTCGGGTGTCTTGCAGGTCAACCAGCAAGCGGTGCAAGCGCCAGGGCCTGAGCGTGGCGTGGTGTTTCAAGAGGCCGCTTTGTTTCCTTGGTTGACAGTATGGGAGAACGTTATTTTTGGTCCTCAAATGCAAGGCCTTCCCAAGGCTGAGTATGAGGAGCGTGCCAATGAAATGCTCAGCATCGTGGGTTTGCATGATTTCAAAAATCACTTGCCCGTGCAGCTGTCAGGGGGCATGCGTCAACGCGTGGGCATTGCACGTATCTTGACCTTGGGTTCACGTGTGTTGCTGATGGACGAACCCTTTGGCGCGTTGGATGCGCAGACCCGACTCACCATGCAAGAGCTGTTGTTGTCGGTGTGGCAAAAGCTCAAGCCCACCATCATCTTTGTCACACATGACATTGACGAAGCCATTTTCTTGGCCAGCACCATCTATGTCATGTCTGCACGACCTGGTCGTATCCAATCCAAAATCAATGTGCCCTTGGCGCGTCCCCGCACGGTGGCTGACACGGCGAGTGAGGCTTTCAGCGCCATGAAGCTCGACATTCTCAACCTCATCCGACACACGCATGGCTAATCCTCGCATCCCTTATCGGTTTTCTAACGAAGGCCCACAGCTGGCGGCGCCCAAAGAAGGTGCCATCTTGGTTCATTTGGTGGTCAACGTGGAGCACTGGCAGTTTGATGCCAGCATGCCGCGCACCATCATCACGCCGCCACATGGCAAAGAAACCGTGCCTGACGTGCCCAACTTCAGTTGGGTCGACTACGGCATGCGCGCAGGCTTGCCGCGCATCATCAATGCCATTCACAGCCGTGGCTTGCCTGCGTCCACCAGCTTTAACGCGGGTGTGATTCAAGCCTATCCACGTGCGGCAGAAGCCATGCACCAAGCCGGCTGGGAATTCATCGGTCATGGCGTGCATCAAAAGGCGCTCAACCATGCTGAGGGCGAAGAGGCATTGATCTCGACCAGCTTGGACATGATCGAGTCGTTCACGGGCAAACGCCCCAAAGGTTGGCTAAGCCCAGGTTTGCGTGAGTCGCACGACACCCCCGACATTTTGAAGAAGTTGGGCGTGGAGTACGTGTTCGATTGGGTGGTGGACGATGTGCCGCATTGGATGCACACCAAGAACGGCCCCCTCATGTCCTTGCCTTACAACCTCGAAGTCAACGACTCCATCATCTACGCGATCGAGAAACATGCGTCTGACGAAATGTTCCAACGCTTGTCCAACACCTTGCGTTTGTTCAAGCGTGAATGTGTGGTCCAACCACGAGTCCTATCGTTGGGCTTGCATCCGCATTTGATCGGTGTGCCGCACCGTTTCGAGAGCTTCGAAAGAATGCTCGACCTTTTGATGGCAACGCCTGAGGTGTGTTTTGTCACTGGCGAAAAAATGGCCCAGTGGTATTCGGCCCAAGTGCCAGCCCCAACTCACTGACCCCAACTTCACAAAGAGAGCCGACAATGAATTTAGAACTGACAGGACAGCGCGTCCTTATCACGGGTGGATCCAAAGGCATTGGCTTGGCGATTGCGCAAGCGTTCGCTGCCGAAGGCGCCAAGCCTGTTTTGGTGTCGCGTGATCGCGCCAACTTGGCCCATGCGGTGCAAGCCATTGAAGCTGCACACCACATGACTCCCGAGGTGTTTGAGGCTGATTTGGGCTTGCTTGGTTCCGCGGAAAAGTTATGTCAACAGGTGGGTGATATTGATGTGTTGGTGAACAATGCGGGCGCGATTCCAGGCGGCAACATCCACGACATCACCGAAGAGCGCTGGCGTCAGGCATGGGAGCTCAAGCTCTACAGCTACATCAACCTGACGCGCGCATATTTGCCCAGCATGGAAAAACGCGGCAAGGGTGTGATTGCCAACATCATTGGCATGGCGGGTGCCGCGCCGCGTTATGAGTACATCTGCGGCTCAGCGGCCAATGCGGCGCTCATCGCTTTTACCCAAGGTCTGGGCGGTGGCACGGTGCGCCAAGGTGTGCGCGTGTTCGGCATCAACCCTTCGCCCACCCGGAGTGACCGCATGCAGGGCATGTTGCAGCAGCAAGCCACCACCAAGTTGGGAGACGCCTCGCGTTGGCATGAACTGACCTTGGCTTTGCCGTTTGGTCGTCTGGCCGAACCCGATGAGATTGCCAAGTTGACAGCCTTTTGTGCCTCACCGTTGTGCGGCTATCTGAGCGGCAGTGTCATCAACGTAGACGGTGGCCAAATGTTCACCACACCGAGTAAATAAACCATGAGCCGAAATGATTTCCCCGAATTGCGCGAAGGCGTGCGTCAAGTTGTGTCAGCGTTTGACTCACGCTACTGGCAAGAGATAGACGAGGCCAGGGCGTTTCCTGAAAAGTTTGTCACCGCCTTGACCGATGCAGGTTGGTTGTCGGCCCTGATTCCTGAGGAATACGGCGGGTCCAACTTGAGCCTGACCGAGGCCAGCGTGATCATGGAAGAGATCAACCGTGCTGGCGGCAATTCAGGCGCCTGCCACGGCCAGATGTACGTGATGGGTTGTGTCGTGCGTCATGGTTCAAAGGCGCAAAAAGAAGCCCTGTTGCCCAAGATTGCTTCAGGTGAGTTGCGCATGCAGTCGATGGCAGTGACGGAGCCAACCACGGGCTCGGACACCACCCAGCTCAAAACAGTCGCGGTGCGCCAAGGTGACCACTATGTGGTCAATGGCCAAAAGGTGTGGACCTCACGGTTGCAGCACTCCGACTACATGTTGCTGTTGGCCCGCACCACACCGCTGTCTGAAGTGAAGAAAAAGTCAGAAGGTTTGTCGGTGTTCTTGGTGGACTTGCGTGAAGAGGTCGGCAAGACCATCACGGTCAAACCCATTCGCAACATGGTCAACCATGAGACGAATGAAATCTTCATCGACAACTTGCGCATCCCTGTCGAGAACCGCATTGGCGAAGAAGGTTTGGGCCTCAAATACATTCTGGATGGGTTGAATGCCGAGCGCATTTTGATCGCGGCTGAATGTATCGGTGACGGTTATTGGTTTGTTGACCGGGCCACCCAGTATGCGAAAGAACGCGTGGTGTTTGGCCGCGCGATTGCGCACAACCAGGGCATTCAATTCCCGATTGCCAAAGCGCACATCAACGTCGAAGCGGCCAGCTTGATGCGCTATGAAGCCGCGCGTTTGTTCGATGCCGGTCTGCCGTGCGGGGCCGAGGCCAATATGTCTAAATTGCTTGCGGCCGATGCATCGTGGGAAGCCGCCAATGTGTGTTTGCAAACGCACGGTGGATTTGGCTTTGCCGCCGAGTACGACATTGAGCGCAAATTCCGCGAGACACGTCTCTACCAAGTGGCACCGATCTCGACCAATTTGATCTTGTCTTATGTGGGCGAGCACGTGTTGGGCATGCCTAAATCTTATTGAGCGCACACACCATGGCCCACCTCCAATTGCCGACTTACACAACGCTTGAATGCACACAGGTGTCAGACCACGTGTTGCAGGTGTGTCTCAACCGTCCAGAGGTAGGCAATGCACTGAACACGCAGATGGGTGTCGATTTGCTGGATCTGTGGGTGCGCCTGACCGATGTGCCTGGTGATCTGCGTTGCGTGGTGTTGACGGGTGCAGGCGCCAAAATATTTTGTGGCGGCGGAGATTTGAAAGAGCGCAACGGCATGACGCCGCAAGCGTGGCAATACCAGCACGAGATTTTTGAGCGCTTGTATTGGGCATTGATTGATTTGCCATTGCCTGTCATTGGCGCCATCAATGGCCATGCCTATGGCGGTGGTTTGGAAATGGCGTTGTGCTGTGATTTTTTGTACGCGAGCCAAGACGCACGTTTTGCGCTGCCCGAGGTCACCTTGGGCATCATGCCTGGCATGGGCGGTACGCAAAATTTACCGCGCGCTTTGGGCGAGCGACGCGCCAAAGAGTTGGCGCTGACAGGCCGTCCTTTCAGCGCTGAACAGGCCTTGGCATGGGGCTTGGTCAACCAAGTGGCTGCACCTGATGCTGTCCTGGCATTGGCGCTAGAGACGGCGCAACGCATTGCCGCCAATGCGCCTTTGTCCGTGCGACAGATCAAGAAGTCAATCCGTTACGGCGGACAAATGGAGCTGCGCACCGCGTATCGGTTTGAGGTGGAGGCCTACAACCGCCTCGTGGACACCGATGACCGCCGCGAAGGTGTGGCAGCCTTTAACGACAAGCGCCCACCGGTTTTCAAAGGCCGCTGAGTCATGCAAAGGCTTGGGCTAGAAGCCATCAACAGGCCTTCTTGGACCGAGCAGTTGTTGGCCTTGCAAGGCCGCCCCATCACCGACACCGACCGCAGCCGCGCGGTATTGCATCTGCTGGACTGGTTTGGGTGTGTGTTGCTGGGTCACGCTTCTCCGGCTGGTGCCGCTTTGAACCGCTGGGCCGCACAGACCGCGGCGGGACCGTGTTGGACCGCGGGTGGTTTGGAGTTGCACAGCGAAGCTGCTGCATTGGTCAACGGTGGGTTAGGCAACATCGATGAGTTGGACGACTTGCACCGGGCTGCTGTGGTGCATCCGGCTGACACCATCATGGCAGCAGCGTTGGCTGTTGCACAGCGTGAACAAGCCACGCCGCATGCGCTGCTTGATGCGGTGGTGCGTGGCTATGAGGTGGCCATCCGTGTTGGTTTGTTGGCGGGTACCGCGCATTACCGGCACTGGTACAGCACGGCCACATGTGGGGTGTTTGGTGCGGCCACGGCCAGTGCGAGTTTGTTGCAGCTTGATGCCACACAAGCCATGCATGCTTTGGCGCAGGCTGGTATGCAAGCCTGTGGGGTGTGGCAATGTCGCTTAGAACCTGGCTTCTCTAAACAGTTGGCTGCGGGGCGCAGTGCGCAATCGGGCGTCATGGCGGCTGACTTGGCTGCGGCTGGTTTGGTCGGACCTCGTCATATCTTGGAGGGCGAACATGGCTGGTTCGCTGCGACCGGTAGTCGCCCGAATGTAAGGCGCGCAAAGGCAGTGCTCACGCCAAAGCCAAATGCGCCGTGGCTGATACACGAAGTCAGCTTCAAACCTTGGCCTGCTTGCCGCCATGTTCATCCAGCCATTGCGTGTGCTGTGCGGTTGCACGCGCAAGTGCCAGATGTGAGCCAGATCAACCGCATCGAAATCCAGACCTACCAAACCGCGCTGGCGTTTGCCAACCAACCACACCCGAGTACGCGCCAACAAGCCCGCTTCAGTTTGCAACACGGCGTGGCGGTGGGCTTGCTGAGGGGCGATTTTGGTTTGGACGACACGCAACCTGAATGCTTGGCGCAACCCGCCTTGGCACGTTTGCGCGCCTGCACCCATGTCAGTGCCGCCCCGCGCTGGAGTCGAGCCTACCCAGCGCACTACGGCGCTCAAGTTCGTGTCTGGTTACGCAACGGTGCGGTATTGCACACCCAGGTGTCAGATGCACCCGGCGACCCAGAAAGTCCGATGTCTGATGCGATGGTGGTAACGAAAGCGCAACGTCTGATGCAGGCCGCAGGTTACTCGCCGCAGGCCGTGGCCAGGGTGCTTGCCGCTTGCGCGGCGTTGCCGCAAGCGGCGTCGACGGATGATTTATGGCGTGCCTTGCGCCACCTCAACACCGCCTAAATGTGTTCAGCTTGTGATGCGCGCGCTGGCCACAGCACAGAGGCGATGGCCGCGACCACCAGCAACACCGCCAGCCAATCTTGCCAGTGCAACACCTCGCCCAGCCACCACGCGCCTGCGAATACGCCAAGGACAGGGATGAACATCACGCTCAAACTCGATGCCAACGGTGGCAAGCTGCGCGCCAAACTTAGCCACGCGGCTTGTGCAAATACAAAGACGCCAATGGCGTTGTAAATGATGGAGCCCCAAGTGTGGGCAGGAGGCATAGCCCAACGGTCCATTTCAAACACAACGGCCAGCGCACTCATCACCACAGCTGTCATGCCGGTCATCCAAAACACAATCGTGAGGGTGGGCACCGTCATCTTGGTGTGACGAATTTGTTGTGTGCCCAAGGCCCAAGACGCTGCCGCTAACAAAGCGATCAAAACGCCCAAGGGCTTCCCGGACAGATGTGCCAACTCGTGCCACAACAAGAGCATGGCGGCCAAGGCGGCCAATGCCACGCCCAACCAAGCACGAGGGCGCAGCGGTGATTTAAAAAACAAAACACCCATCACCGCTGAAAAAATTGGCATGGTGTAGCCCAAGATTGCCGCGCGTCCACTCGACAAATCTTGTACCGCCAAAATGATCAACACATGCCAAACAAACATATTGCTGATGGCCAAAAGCACCAATTCCCGCCACTCGTGACGCGGCACTTTGAATGGCACTTTCATACGCAGCAACACGAGGCCCAACAAGGGCCAGCCGATCCACATGGAAATGCTGCGAAAGGTAATGGCGGGATAGCCCGTCACGCCAATTTTCAAGATGGGCCAGTTCATGCCCCAAACCAAAGTCAGGATGACGAGGGTCAGTAACTGTTTGCGGGTAAGACTGTGTAGGGCTGACATGGTGTGCATGGTAAAGCTTCTGGGTGCGCGAACAAGACGTATAGGTCTTGCCGGCTTAAGCCGCTGGCGTACCGAAGCGTTCACGCAGATAAGCCACGATAGTGTTCGAGTCTTGCAGCCAACGTGTTTGACCGTTTACTTCGGTGATCTTCAGGCATGGCACTTTGGTAGCACTGCTGCCTTGCAGCAGTGCGTCACGATTGGATGCATTGTGTTGCGCATCACGCTTTTCAATCGGCAGCGACAAGCGGCGCATTTCTTGGCGCACCTTGATGCAAAACGGGCAGGTGTTGAACTGGTACAGCGCCAAGCTTTGGCATTCCAGCTCAACCGCAGCTTGTGCCGCAGCGTCGCGCTGCACGCCCTTAGGCTGGGTGAGGCGCTCTTTGAGCAGCATGACGGGGCCCAGCACGAGGCGCAGGGTTTTGAAGAAGGCACGGATGACAGGTTTCATGGGGGTGAATGGTAAGGCTTGAGACGGGATCAGCCGTGTGGTCGTGGACAATGGCGTTTTTCATTCAAAGCCTAGCCATGCAGATCATCCAAGACACGGCCGTCACTATCAAATACCAAGTCACCTCACCCGCAGGCAAGCC
>JACCDG010790908.1_pt1 | contig 13974 bp, 11 predicted proteins | sample 7442471 | NCBI WGS metagenome assembly JACCDG01 (sample SAMN15323444, study PRJNA562643) | freshwater metagenome | isolation source: river surface water | place: USA:Blue River Watershed | collected 2017-08-17
CAACGCGCACATTTCAGGCTTTTCGGATTTTCATCAATGCCGAGCTTGAGGAGTTGCAACAAGCGCTAAGCGCTTCGTTGCAAGTGCTGCGCCCCGGAGGTCGATTGGCTGTGATCAGTTTCCATTCCTTGGAAGACCGCATCGTCAAGCAGTTCATCACGCAACATTCGCGTGAGGTGTATGACCGCCGCGCGCCTTTTGCAACACCCAAGGTGATGGATTTCAAAGCCATTGATCGCGTCAAGCCCAGCGCTGCTGAGGTGGAGGGTAACCCCCGCTCACGCAGTGCCATCATGCGTGTGGCCGAGCGCCTAGGAGCGAGCGCATGAGTCGCGTGAGCTTTCTTCTGATGATTGCAGTCATGGCCAGTGCGTTGTACTTGGTGCGCACGCAATACGAGTCGCGTTCTCTCACCACAGAGATTGACCGTGCCACCAGTTTGGCGCGCAACTTAGAAACAGAAAACGATCGCTTGGATGTGGAGCGTCGTGCACAAGCGACGCCGTTGCGCGTTGAAAAACTCGCGCGTGAGCAACTGCACATGCGCACCATCACACCCGCCATCACACAATACGCCACCGTTCCAGGTGGTGCTGCATCGGTTGCTGTGGAGGTTCGTCCATGAGCAGCCGCAGCGTGCAATACACCTCTAGCCCTTTGCTGGCTAGCAAGACGCCCATCTGGCGTAGCCAGTTCATCGTGGCTGTCATTGCGGCGGGCTTCTTGGGTTTGGTGGCGCGCGCTGCATATGTGCAGGTGATTGATAACGCTTTTTTCAAGCGTCAAGGTGCCGTGCGCTTTGTGCGCACCTTGGATTTGCCCGCCAATCGTGGCCGCATCTTGGATCGCCATGGCAACATCTTGGCGTCAAGCGTGCCAGTGCCCAGCATTTGGGCTAACCCAGAAGATATCGAGCGTGACCCTGTCAAGCTCAAGGCTTTGGCGAAGTTGTTGGGTATGAATCCAGCAGACCTCGATAAAAAACTACAAGACGAAGACAAGACCTTTGTGTGGCTCAAGCGCCAAGTGGATGAGTCGGTCGCCAAAGACATTGCCGCACTCAAGATCAAAGGCGTGTACGACCGCAAAGAATACAAGCGCATTTACCCAGAGGGTGAATCGGTGGCGCATGTGGTGGGCTTTACCAACGTCGAGAACTTAGGTCAAGAAGGCGTGGAGTTGACCTTCAACAAAGACTTGGGCGGCAAGGCGGGTTCGCGTCGCGTCATCAAAGACCGCTTGGGCCGTGTGGTGGAAGACATTGGTGAAATGGTGCCACCTGTGGATGGTCGTGATTTGCAACTGAGCATCGACAGCAAGGTGCAGTACTTTGCTTACGAAAAGATCAAAGAATCGGTCCTCAATAACAAGGCCGCCGCAGGCAGTGTGGTGGTGCTGGATATCAGAACGGGCGAGGTGTTGGCTTTGGTCAACTACCCCAGCTATTCACCAGGCAAACGAGGGAGTCTGAGTGGGGCGCAGCTTCGAAACCGAGCCCTGACCGACACGTTTGAACCAGGATCCACCATGAAGCCACTCGTGGTGGGTTTGGCTTTGGAGAAGGGTATTGTCAAACCCGAAACCTTGATTCAAACCGCGCCTGGCAAATTGCAAATGGGCACAGCCACCATCACGGATGCACATCCGCACGGCGTACTGAGCGTGAATGAAATCATTCAAAAATCCAGCAACGTGGGCACGGTGAAGATTGCCATGCAAATGCAACCCCATGACATGTGGGAAGTGTTCACGCAAATGGGTTTGGGTCAAAAGCCCCAAGTGCCGTTTCCGGGCGCTGTTGCTGGCAAAGTGCGTCCTTACAAAACATGGCGTCCGATTGAGCAAGCCACCATGAGCTATGGCTATGGTTTGTCCACCAGCTTGTTTCAATTGGCGCAGGCCTACACCGTGTTTGCGCACGATGGCGAAATGGTGCCCATGAGTTTGGTGAAAACCAATCAAGCACAAGTTAATGGTGCACGCGTGTTTTCTTCGCAAAACGCGGCTGCCATACGCAACATGCTGCACATGGTGACCATTCAAGGTGGCACAGCGCCTAAGGCGCAAACGATGGGCTACTCCGTGGGTGGCAAGACGGGTACAGCGCACAAGGTGGAAGGCAAGGGCTACGCCAGCAAAAAATACCGAGGCTTCTTTGTCGGTATTGCTCCCATCGACAACCCGCGCATCGTGGTTGCGGTGATGGTGGATGAGCCCACCGCAGGCGCTTACTTCGGTGGCGATGTGGCTGCGCCCGTGTTCAGCCAAACCGTCCAGCAAACCTTGCGCATGATGGGTGTGCAACCCGATATGGCAGTCAAGCCGCAAGTGGTGACCAAAGTTGAGAAGGAGTCGTTTTGATGAAACGACTGCATAGCCCTCAGGACGCCGCGCAGTGGTTACGCACCCAAGTGCGTGGTGTGTTGCACACCGACAGCCGCCGTGTGGGTGCAGGTGACGGTTTTATCGCTTGGCCTGGTGGTGTGGTGGATGGTCGCCAGTTTGTGACATCCGCTTTGAAACAAGGTGCGACAGCATGCGTGGTCGAGCATTCAGGTGCTGATGCCTATGCATGGGCTGAGAACGATGCCATTGCTGCCTATGACGGCTTGAAAGCAGCCAGTGGTTTGATTGCTGCGGCGTATTACGAACAACCCAGCCTTGCGCTAGACGTGGTGGCCATCACCGGCACCAATGGCAAAACATCCACCGCATGGTGGCTGGCGCATGCACTGCAAAACGCGGGCAAGCGCTGCGCCATTGTGGGTACGTTGGGTGTGGGTGAAGTCGGTCACCTCGAAGTGACGGGCATGACCACGCCAGACCCCGTGCTGCTGCAAGCCAAGTTACGTGGCATGGTGGATGCGGGTGTGAACGCCTGCGCAATTGAAGCCTCATCGATTGGATTGGCGGAGCATCGTTTGGACGGCACACGCGTGCGCGTGGCCATGTTCACCAATTTCACGCAAGACCATTTGGACTACCACGGCGACATGGCCAGTTATTGGCAGGCCAAATTGGCCTTGTTCAATTGGACGGGCTTGCAAGCAGCGGTGGTCAATGTGGACGATGCCAAAGGCGCAGCCTTGGCGGCGCAGCTGCAAGCACGTCGCGATTTAAGTGTCTGGACGATTTCTTGTGCACCGAATGCACAGGCAGGTACGCAGCACATCGTGGCGCGCCACATCCAACACAGCGCTAGAGGTTTGTGCTTTGAAGTCACCGAGGGTGGTGAAGTGCATGTGCTCGATACCCAATTGGTTGGGCACTACAACGTGAGCAACGTCTTGGGGGTGATCGCCTGCCTACGTGCCATGGGCTTGGGCTTGGCGCACGCCGTGCAAGCCTGTCGCGTGCTGCCAGCAGTGCCTGGGCGCATGCAAGCCGTGGGTGAGGCGGGCGAGCCCTTGGTGGTGATCGACTACGCCCACACGCCTGATGCTGTGGCACAAGCGGTACAAGCACTGCTGCCGCTGGCTCAGTCACGCGGTGGGGAGTTGACGTGTGTGTTGGGTTGCGGCGGTGACCGTGATGCGGCCAAGCGCCCCTTGATGGCGGCAGCGGCAGAGCAACACGCTCAGCATGTGGTGCTGACCAGCGATAACCCACGCAGCGAAGATCCACAAACAATTTTGAATCACATGTTGGTTGGTTTAAAGCAAGCAAGCAAGGCCATCGTCATTGCTGACCGTGCCCAAGCCATTACCCAAACTGTGCAACACGCACGTGCACAAGATGTGGTGTTGGTGGCTGGGAAAGGTCACGAGGACTACCAAGAAATTTCAGGTATCCAACATCCGTTCAGCGATGTGCTGCACGCACGTCAAGCTTTAGAGCAAAGGAGGTCACATGTCTGACATGAACCTCAGCTTGAAGCAAATCAACACATGGTTAACAGGCGCGCAGCTGCATGGCGATGCGGGCTTGGTCATTCAACGCATCCACACTGACAGCCGCACCTGCCAAGCGGGCGACCTATTTGTGGCCTTGAAAGGTGAACGTTTTGATGCCAACGACTTTTTGCCGCAAGTCGCTGCCAGTGGTGCCAAGGCAGCGTTGGCTGAGCGCGGTTTAGACACTGCCAAGTTGGCGGGCGTGCAAGTACCAGACACGCGCATTGCGTTGGGTCAACTGGCTAAAGGTTGGCGTGGTCAATTCAGCTTGCCTGTCATTGCGGTGACGGGTAGCAATGGCAAGACCACCGTGACACAAATGATTGCCAGCATCTTGCGTGGAGGCTTTGGCGATGATGCACTCGCTACACAAGGTAATTTGAACAACGACATTGGCGTGCCGCAAACCTTGTTGCGCCTGCGCGCGCATCACCGCAGTGCGGTGGTGGAGCTGGGCATGAACCATCCAGGCGAGATTGCAGGCTTGGCCGACATGACGCAAGCCACTGTGGCACTGGTCAACAACGCGCAGCGTGAGCACCAAGAGTACATGGCCACGGTCGAAGCTGTGGCGCAAGAAAACGGCGAAGCTATCAAAGCGCTACCCGCACATGGCGTGGCGGTGTTCCCCGCGCACGACGAGTACAGCCCGTTGTGGCAAAGCTTGGCTGGCGATCGTGCTTGCATGCGTTTCTCGATGAGTGGCGAAGCTGACGTGCAATTGCTCAAAGCCGAATGGTTGAACGACCACTGGGCCGTCGAAGCTAAAACTCCCGCAGGCGTGCTGCGCACACAGCTGCACATTGCTGGCCGTCACAACGTGGGCAATGCCTTGGCGGCCACAGCGTGTGCGTTGGCTGCTGGCGTGTCACTCGACGTGATCGCGCTCGGCTTGAACAGTTTTGAGCCCGTCAAAGGCCGCTCACGCGCCTTTGGTATTCAGTGCCAAGGTCGCCACATCACCGTGGTCGACGACACCTACAACGCCAACCCCGACTCTGTACGTGCCGCAATTGATGTGTTGGCCGAGTTGCCCGCACCACGCCTGCTGGTGTTGGGGGACATGGGTGAGGTGGGCACACAAGGCCCAGAGTTCCACCAAGAGGTGGGCTTGCACGCCGCACAGATGGGCATTGAGCACGTGCTGTGTTTGGGTGACTTGGCTACACACACGGCCACTGCGTGTGGCGCACATGCACGCCACATCAGCGACATCGACGCCTTGAATCATCAAGTGATGCAACAACTGCCACAACTCGGCAGTGTGCTGGTCAAAGGTTCACGGTTTATGAAGATGGAGCGTGTGATCGAGGCGATCAGCGCTTGTCGCGACCACAACAAAAAGGAAACTACGCCATGCTGCTGACCTTAGCCCAATGGCTGCAAACCCTTTCGCCAGAATTTGGCTTTTTCCGTGTGTTTCAGTACCTCACATTCCGTGCGGTGATGGCAGCGTTGACTGCGCTGTTGATTGGTTTGATCGCAGGCCCCGCCGTGATTCGCCGTTTGGCAGCATTGAAGATTGGTCAGCCCATTCGTGAATATGCCATGCAATCGCATTTGGCCAAAAGCGGAACACCCACCATGGGTGGTGTGTTGATTTTGATTGGCATTGCGGTGTCCACTTTGCTGTGGGCTGATTTGTCGAACCGCTTTGTGTGGATTGTGATGATCGTCACTTTTGGTTTTGGCGCCATTGGTTGGGTCGATGACTGGCGCAAGGTGGTGAACAAAGACCCAGAAGGCATGCCGTCACGTGAGAAATACATGTGGCAGTCCATCATTGGCTTGGTGGCCGCTTTGTACATGGTGTTCAGCATTTCCGAGAGCAGCAACCTGCGTGTGCTGGAACTGTTTTACTCGTGGGTGAAGTCGGGTTTCGACGTGAACTTGCCGCCCAAAGCAGGCTTGCTCTTGCCCTTCATCAAAGAAGTGAGCTACCCACTCGGCGTGTTTGGCTTTGTGATCATGACGTACTTGGTCATCGTGGGTTCAAGCAACGCGGTGAATTTGACCGACGGCTTGGATGGTTTGGCTATCATGCCCGTGGTGATGGTGGGCTCGGCCTTGGGGGTGTTCGCCTACGTGACTGGCAGCTCGGTGTATTCGAAATACCTGTTGTTCCCCTACATCCCAGGCTCGGGTGAGTTGATGATTTTCTGCGCGGCTATGGCCGGTGCAGGTTTGGCGTTCTTGTGGTTCAACACCCATCCTGCACAAGTCTTCATGGGCGACGTAGGTGCGCTCGCACTCGGCGGGGCGCTTGGCACGATTGCCGTGATCGTGCGTCAAGAAATTGTGCTGGCCATCATGGGCGGCATTTTTGTGGTGGAAGCCTTGTCGGTCATGTTGCAAGTGACGTACTTCAAATACACCAAAAAGAAATATGGCGAAGGCCGTCGTATTTTGAAGATGGCGCCTTTGCATCACCACTTTGAAAAGAGCGGCTGGAAAGAAACCCAAGTCGTTGTGCGTTTTTGGATCATCACCATGCTGCTGTGCTTGGTGGGTCTGTCTACCCTGAAGCTGAGATAAGAAGATGCAGCAACTCCACAACCAATCAGTGCTGATTCTGGGCTTGGGTGATTCCGGCCTGGCGATGGCGCGTTGGTGCGCGCGCTTGGGCGCGCAAGTGAAAGTCGTAGACACGCGTGCCGAGCCGCCGCATTTGACGGCTTTGCGCGCAGAGTTGCCAGACGTGACATTTGTCCATGGTGCGTTTGATACCAGCTTGGTCGAAGGTCAAGATGTGCGCGCGGTGTTCAAGAGCCCAGGTTTGACACCTGAGTCTGTGGCACCTGTGTGGAATGCCGCCCTGGCCGCTGGTTTGTGGGTGGGCACAGAGCTGACGTTGTTTGCGCAAGCGTTGAGTGATTTGCAAACCAGCATGGCTTACCACCCCAAGGTGTTGGCCATCACGGGCACCAACGGAAAAACCACCGTCACTTCACTGACAGGTCAGTTGTTGGAGCGTGCAGGCAAGCGCGTGGCAGTGGCTGGCAACATCGGCCCCACCTTGTTGGATACCTTGTCGCAAGCGTTGGACAAAGCAGCCGAAGAACAAGCCGCTGCTGATGTGATTGCCGCTCAGCAAGCGCAAGCACAGGCTGCTGATGAGGCCTTGGCCGAGCAAGCGCGTGCAGAGACTGAAGCCAAAGAAAAAGCGGCTGCTGCACATGCCGCACAAATGGCAACTGAAGCTGAAGAAGCGCTGGCACAAGAAGCTGTGGCTGAGCGCGAGCCTGAATCACCCCTGGTTCTGACAGGCGCCGAAGCTGAACAAGCTGAAGCCCTTGCAGCTGCGCAAGACGCACCATTTGAGGTGGACTTGCCACCGCTGGTGCCGCCGCCACCGCCTCCTGCAGATCATCCTTATCTGCCGCAAGTGTGGGTCTTGGAGTTGTCGAGCTTTCAACTGGAAGGCGTGGACAACTTTGAGCCTACAGCGGCTACCGTCCTCAACCTCACACAAGACCACCTGGATTGGCACGGCAGCATGGACGGATACGGCGCAGCGAAAGCACGCATTTTTGGCAAGCATGGCGTGTTGGTGCTCAACCGTGAAGACGCAGGCGTGATGGCCATGTTGGATAGCGCACCCGTTGAAGTGTCAGAAGTTGTTGCCAAACCCTCACGTGCCAAGACACCCAAAGTTCAAGTGCGTGCGCACCTCACCTTTGGCGGTGATCTGCCGCAGCGTCCCGGCGACTATGGCATTGAAACCATCAACGGGATGACATGGCTGGTGCGTGCACTCGAAGCGGATGAAACCCGTAAACGCAAAAAAGACGACGAAGAAGAAATTCACATCCAACGCCTGATGCCTGCCGATGCGCTGCGCATCCGTGGACGCCACAACGCACTCAATGCGTTGGCTGCATTGGCGTTGGCGGGTCACGCTGGCGGTGAATTGGCGCCCATGTTGTTTGGTCTACGTGAGTACCAAGGTGAGCCCCATCGTGTGGAACCCGTGACTGTGTTCAACGGCGTGGAGTATTTCGACGACAGCAAAGGCACCAATGTGGGTGCCACAGTGGCAGCTTTGCATGGGCTGGGTGTCGATCGCCGTTTGGTGGTCATCCTCGGCGGCGATGGCAAGGGACAAGACTTTGCACCCTTGACTGCCCCAGTATCGCGCTACGCACGTGCGGTGGTGTTGATTGGCCGTGACGCTCCTGCTTTGCGTGAGGTGCTACAGCACAGCGGTGTCACATTAATAGACGCCACCACGTTGGAAGAAGCCGTCAAGTTGTGCAGTGAGCAAGCCCACACAGGTGATGCCGTGCTGTTGTCGCCTGCGTGTGCAAGCATGGACATGTTCCGCAACTATGCACACCGCGCCGAGGTGTTTGTGAGTGCGGTGAATCACTTGGTAGAAGAGGCTGGAGGCATGGTGTGAGCGACATGAGCACCTCCGTCAAAGCCACGTTCATGCAGCGCATGAAGCAAGGGGTTGGCCGTCTGTTGGGTGGCGAACCTGAGACAGGCATGGATGCTTTGCCTGTGCGTGTGCATGGCACCGAGTTCACGCGGACAACGGCTTCGCCAGTGCATGTCAAGGGCTTTGATCAGCCGCTGGTGTGGGTCACGTTTGCCTTGTTGATGTTTGGGTTGGTCATGGTGTATTCGGCATCGATTGCTATTCCAGACAACCCACGCATGGGGGCTGGCTATTCACAAACGCATTTTTTATTGCGTCATGCGATGTCACTCTTCGTCGCGTTCGTTGCGGCTTTGTTGGCCTTCCAAATCCCACTCAACACCTGGGAGCGCATCGCACCTTGGGTGTTCATTGCATCGATCGTGTTGTTGATCGCGGTGCTGATTCCTTTCATCGGCAAATCAGTCAATGGTGCCCGCCGTTGGATTGGTCTGGGATTTATGAACTTTCAGCCGTCTGAGTTGGCCAAGTGGGGGGTGTTGCTGTATGCCGCCAATTACATGGTGCGCAAGATGGATGTGAAAGAAAACTTTTTCGCAGCTGTGACACCCATGGGTGCTGCGGTGGCGGCGGTGGGCTTGCTCTTGTTGTCTGAGCCAGACATGGGTGCCTTCATGGTGATTGCTGTGATTGCCATGGGCATCTTGTTCTTAGGTGGCGTGAATGCCCGCATGTTCTTCTTGATTGCCACTGCGCTGGTGGGGGTTTTCGGATTGATCATCGCCACCTCTGAGTGGCGTCGTGAACGCATCTTTGCTTACCTTGACCCATGGAGCATGGAGCATGCGCTGGGCAAGGGCTATCAGTTGTCGCACTCATTGATTGCGATTGGGCGCGGCGAAATTTTTGGTGTCGGTCTAGGCGGCAGTGTGGAGAAACTGCATTGGTTGCCCGAAGCGCACACTGACTTTTTGCTGGCTGTGATCGGTGAAGAGTTTGGATTTGTGGGCGTGGTGGCTGTGATTGGCATGTTCATGTGGCTGACACGTCGCATCATGTACATCGGCCGTCAAGCCATTGCGATGGACCGCGTGTTTGCTGGTTTGGTCGCACAAGGTGTGGGTATTTGGATGGGCTTTCAGTCGTTCATCAACATGGGTGTGAACTTAGGGGCCCTGCCCACCAAAGGATTGACCTTGCCGCTCATGAGTTATGGCGGTTCCGCGATTTTGTTGAACTTGATTGCCATTGCGGTGGTGCTCAGGGTGGATTTTGAGAACCGTGTGGTCATGCATGGGGGGCGGCTATGACGCTCAGCACACGTACTGCACTCATCATGGCAGGTGGCACAGGCGGCCACATCTTCCCAGGCTTGGCTGTCGCTGAGCAATTGCGCATCCATGGTTGGGACGTGCATTGGCTTGGTGCGCCTGAGCCGAGTATGGAGAGTCAATTGGTGCCACCTCGTGGCTTTACGTATGAAACGGTTGCTTTTGGCGGGGTGCGTGGCAAAGGTGTCAAAACCTTGGCACTGTTGCCATTCAAGTTGTTGCGTGCGTTTTGGCAAAGCCTCTGCGTGGTGCGTCGTGTGCAGCCCGATGTGGTGGTGGGGCTGGGTGGTTACATCACATTCCCAGCTGGGATGATGGCGGTGCTGTGTGGCAAGCCGTTGGTGCTGCATGAACAAAACTCCGTCGCAGGCATGGCCAACAAGGTATTGAGTGGCGTGGCTGACCGTGTGTTCAGCGCCTTCCCCAACGTGTTGCCAAAAGCCGAGTGGGTCGGTAACCCCATGCGCGATGGTTTTGTGAACCAGCCTGAGCCAGCCCAACGCTTTGCCGATCGCGCGGGTCCGCTGCGTGTGTTGGTGGTAGGCGGCAGTTTAGGCGCGCAAGCACTCAACACAGTGGTACCGCAAGCTTTGGCCAAGATCCCACATGACCAACGTCCCATCGTCACCCACCAAAGTGGCGCGAAGCAAATTGATGCGCTACGTGTTGCGTATGAAGAGGCAGGCGTGCAAGCCGAGCTGACCCCGTTCATCGACGACACCGCACAAGCGTTTGCAGATGCCGATGTGGTCATTGCCCGCGCGGGTGCCAGCACCGTGACCGAGTTAGCCGCTGTGGGCGCTGCGGCGATTTATGTGCCGTTCCCCCATGCGGTGGATGACCATCAAACCACCAATGCACGTTTTGTGGTGGATGCAGGGGGTGGTTGGTTGATGCCGCAAAACGAATTGAAAGCCCAAGACTTGGCTGACCGTTTGCAATTCATGACGCGTCGCACTTTATTGGCGTGTGCCGAAAAAGCCTATGCCGTGCGTCAAGTGGAAGCGGTAGATCAAGTGGTGGCCGCTTGCGAGCAACTCGCAGCGAAAGGAAAAAAACAATGAAGCACGCCATTCGTCACATCCATTTCGTCGGTATCGGTGGTGCAGGCATGAGCGGTATTGCTGAAGTGCTGCTGAATTTGGGTTACACCATTTCTGGTTCTGACTTGTCGGACAGTGCGGCACTGAAGCGCTTGCAAAGCTTGGGCATCCAAACCCATGTGGGACACGACGCCAAAAATATGGCTGGCGCTGATGCCGTGGTCACATCGACAGCGGTGCATGCAGATAACCCTGAAGTGGTGGCCGCACATGCCAAGCTCATTCCCGTGGTGCCACGCGCCGTCATGTTGGCCGAGCTGATGCGCCTCAAAACTGGCGTGGCCATTGCGGGCACGCACGGCAAAACCACCACCACCAGTTTGGTGGCCAGCGTGTTGGCCGAAGCAGGCATGGACCCCACCTTTGTGATTGGCGGCAAGCTCAACAGCGCGGGTGCCAATGCCAAGCTGGGTTCGGGTGACTACATCGTGGTGGAAGCGGACGAGTCAGATGCCTCGTTCTTGAACCTGTTGCCCGTGATGGCGGTGGTGACCAATATCGATGCTGACCACATGGACACCTATGGTCATGACTTCAACAAGTTGAAGGGCGCGTTCATCGAGTTCTTGCACCGCATGCCGTTTTATGGTGCGGCCATTTTGTGCACCGACGATGCCGCAGTGCGCAGCATCTTGCCCGAGGTGTCACGTCCCATCACCAGCTATGGCTTCAACGAAGACGCGCAAGTGCGTGCGGTCAATGTGCGTGCTGACAACGGCCGCATGTGCTTCACCGTGCAGCGCCGCAACGGCGTGACTTTGCCTGACCTGGATATCACCTTGAACTTGGCGGGTGAACACAACGTGCTCAATGCCTTGGCCGCTATTGCGATTGCCGTGGAGTTGAACGTACCTGACGAGGCGTTGCAAAGAGCCTTGGCTGAATTCAAAGGCGTGGGCCGTCGCTTCCAACGTCATGGCGAAGTGCTTGCAAAAAACGGTGGCGAGTTCACCCTCATTGAAGACTATGGTCACCACCCTGTGGAAGTGGCTGCTACTTTGGCTGCAGCGCGTGGGGCGTTTCCTGGTCGTCGTTTGGTCTTGGCGTTCCAGCCGCACCGGTACACCCGTACACGCGATTGCTTTGAAGACTTTGTGGAAGTCATGGGCCGCGCGGATGTGTTGTGGCTCTCGGAAATCTACGCCGCAGGCGAAACGCCGATTGCCGCCGCCGATGGTCGCGCATTGTCACGTGCCATGCGTGTGGCGGGCCACGAAGCCTTGGTGTTCGTGGATGACATTCAAAAAATGGCCCAAGTGATTGCCGACAACGCCCAAGCGGGCGATGTGGTGATGTGCATGGGCGCAGGGTCGATTGGCCAAGTGCCAGCCAAGGTGCTGGAGTTGGTGCAACAACGTAAGAGCTAAGAAGTGATGAAAGAGATGACCTTCAATATTCAAACTGCCAAAGTCGCTGTCCTTATGGGCGGTCTGTCTGCTGAGCGTGATGTGTCCATCATGTCGGGCAGTGGCGTGCTCAAGGCGCTGCAAATCAAAGGTGTCAATGCCAGCGCGTTTGATCCCGCCGAGCGCAGCTTGGATAAACTCAAACGCGAAGGTTACACGCACGCCTTCATTGCACTGCATGGTCGTTACGGTGAAGACGGCGCGGTGCAAGGCGCGCTGGAGTTGCTGGGCATTCCCTACACAGGTTCTGGTGTGATGGCGTCAGCCATGGCCATGGACAAGGTGATGACCAAGCGCGTGTGGAGCGCCGTGGGTTTGTCGACCCCTGGCTATGTGTGGTTATCACCCGAAGACCAAACCGCCGACAACATCCATGCGATCCCTACCAAGCTTGGTTTGCCATTGATCGTCAAGCCACCACGCGAAGGCTCATCGATTGGTATGAGCAAGGTGACACAGCCTGAACAAATGGCCGATGCTGCGGCTTTGGCCACCCAGTACGACCCAGATTTGTTGTGCGAGGAATTCATCACAGGCGAAGAGTTGACCTGCCCCGTGTTGGGCAATGGTGCCAACGCCCGTGCCTTGCCCGTGGTGCGCATTGCAGCGCCCGATGGTGCGTATGACTACAACCACAAATACTTCACCGACGATGTGAAGTACCACTGCCCAAGTGGTTTGCCTGAGTCGGAAGAGCAAGAGATTCAACGCTTGGTGGTCGCCGCCTATCGCGCACTGGGATGCCGTGGTTGGGGGCGTGCTGACATCATGTTGCGTGCCACAGACCGCAAACCGTTTTTGTTGGAGATGAACACTTCGCCTGGCATGACCAGCCATTCGTTGGTGCCCATGTCCGCACGTGCCGCAGGCATCAGCTACGAAGACTTGTGCCTGATGCTGTTGGAAAGCGCCACGCTTGATCACCCCGGAGGTCCGAAGGCCGTATGAGCACGCGCTACACCCACATGCGACCCCGTCCTGAGGCGAATGCCTCGGTGCCGGTGCCGCTCGACGTCAAGCTCATGCACATGGCGGCTTCGCTCATGTTCGTGGGTTTGGTCGTGGGTGCGTTGGCGGCAGGTGTGTGGGCTTTGGTGCAGTTACCCGCTTTTGCTTTGCGTGGCATCACGGTGCTGGGTGATGTGGAGCACAACAACGAAGTGACGTTACGCGCGAATGTGGTGACCAAGTTCACAGGCAATTTCTTCACAGCTGATTTGGGCCGTGTGCGCAGTGCGTTCGAGAGCGTGCCTTGGGTGCGTTTGGCCTCGGTGCAGCGTGAGTTTCCAAACCGATTGCGCGTGACCTTGCAAGAGCACAAGCCAGTGGCTTATTGGGGTGACGATGGCGATCAACGCATGGTCAATAGTTTTGGCGAAGTGTTTGAGGCCAATGTGGGTGATTTGGAAGACGACAAGATGCCGCGCTTGAGTGGGCCAGACAGTCAGTCACAGCAGGTGTTGCAAATGTATTTGGCATTGCAGCCTGTGTTCAAAGCATTGAACGTGCCTGTAGACAGTTTGGCCTTGACCGATCGCGGGAGCTGGCGTGCCAAGTTGACACATGGTGCGGTGATTGAGTTGGGGCGTGGTGGTGTGGAAGACGTGATGGTGCGTGTACAACGCCTGTCGCAAACACTGGCTCAGGTAACCAATAAATTGGGTCGCAAAGTGACTGCGATTGAATCGGCGGATTTACGACACGACAACGGTTATGCGCTTCGGGTGCGCGGTGTGAGCACGCAAGACGTGCCCAACAAGCGTTAACGAGCACAGAGAGAAGTAGAGAAAGAACGAGGCTGTTATGGCAAAAGATTACAAAGAACTGGTGGTCGGCTTAGACATTGGCACAGCCAAGGTC
>JACCDG011889793.1_pt1 | contig 13974 bp, 13 predicted proteins | sample 7442471 | NCBI WGS metagenome assembly JACCDG01 (sample SAMN15323444, study PRJNA562643) | freshwater metagenome | isolation source: river surface water | place: USA:Blue River Watershed | collected 2017-08-17
AATAAAATGGCTGTTTATTTCCTTTCCCGCCTCGACACGCATACTCCCATTGGTCTTCATGAGGTAATTGCAATTTCAATCCTGACGCACTGCACTTCTTGATAAAATCCTGGCAGTCGTTCCAGCTCACCCATTCCACAGGAAGATTCTCTCCTTTGAAATAGCTGGGATTTTTACCAGTGATTTTTGTCCACTGTTCTTGAGTTACAGGATATTTGCCTAGCCAAAAGCCATTGGTTTTGTGAATGCCTCGAATTGCTTCGGATTCATTATCTAGCCACTCGGAATTTTGTCCTTGAAAATCAGCTCTGATGAGGCAATCTTGTTCTTCCTTAGAAGATCCTAATTGAGCCTCTCTTGTCGGAACCCAGCAGAACCTCATTTTAACATCGCTAAAGATCTCAAATTCTCTTTCCTCACCGTCAACAGGAATTGAGTGAGATTGCATTTCGAAAAACGTATCACTAAAACCTGGCAAACTATCGCCCAAGTAGTCTTCTAAGATTGGCGAGAAATCCGCTCTAATAGTGCTTATTATAGTTTGATCTTTGGTGGTGAATGTTTTTGTTTTAAGATTTCTCAAAGACCTAAGTTCCAAAGAAAAAATATCACCTTGCTCGGTGCAATAACCAACAATCCCTGGAGCAAATGCCAGCATGATATTTCTCTTAACAGATGATTAGACGAAAACCCATGCAATTACTTTGGTATGCTTGATCAAACCAGCTACGATCTGATGATCGGCAGAATCTGGCACTGCTATTCCAACACCCGCCCCGACACATTCTGGAAACCAATTCCGCTCTGTCATTACACCATTCTTTGACATTGCCAATCATATCACACAAATTCCAAGGATGAGGGGCTACTTTTTCGTAGCTGCCCACCTCCGTCGTCATTGCCAAATGAGTCCCCTTCTTGTTGGTTCCATAAGGATAATCTCCGTGGCAGTTAGCTTGACTTCCATCCAATTCATTGCCCCAATAAAATGCCTGCTTATTCCCTCTTCCACCCCGACACGCATATTCCCACTGATCTTCATGAGGCAATTGTAATTTTAATCCCAATACACTGCATTGTTTGATGAAATCTTTACACTCATACCAATCTATTGTTTCCACGGGAAGATTTTTACCCTTAAATTCGCTGGGTCTACTGCCCATCACCGCCTCCCATTGAGCTTGAGTTACTAGGTACTTCGCCATCCAAAAACCATTGGTTTTATGAATACCTCTGTTTGATTCGCGTTCATCTTCTAGCCACCCTGGACGGAATCCCTCATAAAAAGTCTTGGTGATATAATTCTGCTCTTCTTCGGTAGAGCCGAGTTGAGCTTCTCCTGCCGGAATCCAGCAAAACTTCATTTTAACACCACCGAAGATTTCAAATTCTCTTTCTTCGCCGTCAATAGGAACTTGGTGCTCCATGATCTTGAAAAATACATCACTAAAACCTGGCAGACTATCACCCAAATAGTCTTCTAGGATTGGAGAATAGCCTTCTTTGATAGTGTTAATGATAGTTTTATCTCGTGTAGTGAAAGTTGCCGTCTGAGGGTGTCTTAATGATCGAAGTTCTAGTGATAATTTATCACTTTTTTCAGTGTAATAACCGGTAATTCCTGGAGCAAATGGTAGCATGATATTTCTCATTTTCAGCAAATAATGAGGCGAAAACCCAAGAATAAGTAACGAAATGTTGGATTAGCCCAGCTACGGCTCGACGAACGGCAATACACGGAGTCGTAGTACCAGCCCCCGCCCCGAACCACCCGAAACGAGCCTTCTGTAGGCAAATTTTCAGGATACAAATTTTCACACCACTCCATGACGTTCCCAATCATATCACAAAGGCCCCAAGGATGAGGGGTCACTTTCTCGTAACTGCCCACTTCGCTTGTCTTTGCCAGATAAATCCCCTTCTTGTCGGTTCCGTAGGGACGTTCTCCATTGCTATTGGCTTTATCCCCGTTAAGGGTATTTCCCCAGTAAAATGCATGTTTATTCCCTTTCCCACCCCGACACGCATATTCCCACTGATCTTCATGAGGCAATTGCAATTTCAATCCCGACACACTGCATTTCTGGATAAAATTCTGACAGTCGTTCCAACTCACATACTCCACGGGAAGATTGGCACCTTTAAATTCACTGGGATTATTCCCCATGACTGCTTCCCATTGAGTTTGGGTTACAGGATATTTGCCTAGCCAAAAGCCGTTACTTTTGTGTATTCCACGAACAGTTTCTGCTTCATTTTCCAACCACTCAGGACGTTCCCACTCGCAAAATGTCTTGACGAGATAAGCCTGTTCCTCTTCAGGAGAACCGAGTTGGGCTTCCCCTGCGGGAATCCAGCAAAACTTCATCTTAATACCATCAAATATCTCAAATTCTCTTTCCTCGCCTTCAAAAGGAACTGGATGAGATTGCATTTCCATGAAAACATCGCTAAAAACTGGTAAATTATCACCTAGGTAATCTTCCAAAATTGGGGAGAATTCACCTTTAATGGTGTTAATGACCGTTTTGTCTTGAGTGGAAAAAGTTACTGTTTTAGGATTTATCAACGATCTAAGTTCTAGTGATAACTTATCATCTTGCTCGGTGCAATAACCAACAATCCCAGGTGCGAATGGTAGCATAATATCTCTCTCTTAACAAATAATGAGGCGAAAACCCAGATCGCGGCTACGGATCGTCGGATCGAGCCAGTTACGGCTTGACGAACGGCAGTTCCTGGAACTGAAATTCCAGCAGCCGCCCCGAAACACCCGGTACGAGCCTCCACTACTGTACAAATTTTCACACCACTCCAACACATTTCCGTGCATATCACACAAATTCCAAGGATGAGGGGCTACTTTCTCGTAACTGCCCACTTCGGTGGTTTTCTCCAGATACGCCCCCACCTTGTCAGTCCCATAGGGCACATTTCCATTGCAGTTGGCTTTGTCGCCATTGAGGGTATTTCCCCAGTAAAAAGGCTGCTTATTTCCTTTTCCACCCCGGCACGAGTATTCCCACTGATCCTCATGGGGCAATTGCAATTTCAATCCCGACACACTGCATTTCTTGATAAAATCCTGACAGTCGTCCCAACTTACATTCTCCACGGGAAGATTGGCACCTTTGAAATTACTTGGGTTCTTATCCATAACGGCTTCCCACTGAGCTTGAGTCACCTCATACTTGCCCAGCCAAAAACCTTGCGTCTTAAACTTCCCACGAACCGCTTCCGTTTCATTATCCAACCCAGCGGGACGTTCTCCCTTAAAAAAGGTTTTGGTAATATAATCTCTTTCTTCTTTAGAAGATCCTAACTGAGCTTCTCCTACTGGAATCCAGCAAAACTTCATATTAACACCATTGAAGATTTCAAATTCCCATTCCTCACCTTCAAAAGGAACAGAATAAGACTGCATCTCCATAAACGCATCACTAAAGCCTGCCAGGTGATCTCCAAGGTAATCTTCGAGAATTGGTGAAAATTCGCCTTTAATGGTGTTGATTATAGTTTGGTTTTTGGTGACAAAGATTGCTGTCCGAAGTTTTCTCAATGATCGAAGTTCTAGTGATAATTTATCACTTTTTTCGGTGTAATAACCGGTAATTCCTGGAGCAAATGGCAGCATGATATTCTCGTTTAACAAATAATAAGACGAAAGCCCAGGGAGCCGCTGTGGTACCACGGAAAGTACCAGCGACGGAGTGACGATCGGCAGAACCAAGAGCCACCAAGGCAACTCCCGCCCCGAATTACTCGGGACGAGTTTTCTTTAGTGTATAGATTTTCGCACCACTCCCAAACATTGCCACTCATGTCACATAAATTCCAAGGATGAGGAGCTACCTGCTCGTAACCGCCAACATCCGTAGTTTTTTCCAAATAAGCTCCTTTATTGTCAGTCCCGTAGGGATCACTTCCATCGCAGTTTGCTTTGTCGCCATTAAGGGCATTGCCCCAATAAAATGCCTGTTTGTTCCCTTTACCGCCCCGACAGGCATATTCCCATTGATCTTCATGAGGCGATTGAACTTTGAAGCCAAATACACTACATTTCTTAATAAACCTTTGACAGTCTTTCCAATTTACATTCTCCACGGGAAGATTGATGCCTTTGAATTGGCTGGGGTTCTTGCCCATAACCGCTTTCCATTGGGCTTGGGTTACAGGGTACTTGCCCAGCCAAAAACCTTGCGTCTTAAACTTTCCACGAACAAACTCATTTTCATCATACAACCAGTAGGGACGTTCTCCTTTTAAAAAATTCTTGGTAATGTAGTCTTGTTCTTCTTCGGGAGATCCTAATTGAGCTTCACCTGCTGGAATCCAGCAAAACTTCATTTTAACACCATTGAAGATTTCAAATTCTCTTTCTTCGCCGTCAATGGGAATCGGATGAGATTGCATTTCCATGAAAGCATCGCTAAACCCCGGAAGACTATCTCCCAAGTAATCTTCAAGAATTGGCGAGAATTCACCTTTGATAGTATTAATGACTGTTTTGTTTTTGGTGACAAAGGTCTTAATATGAGGCTGTCTTAATGATCGAAGTTCGAGTGATAACTTATTATCTTGCCCGACATAACAGCCAGTAATTCCTGGAGCAAATGGCAGCATAAGTATTTCTCATTTTCAGCAAATAATAAGACGAAAACCCAAGTATAAGTAACGAAATGTTGGATCGTTCCCGAAACGGAATGACGATCGGCAGTTCCAGGAAAAGCTACCCCAACCCCCGCCCCGACTCACCCGGAACGGGTAATTATTATAAAAATTATCACACCACTCCCAGACATTGCCATGCATATCACATAAATTCCAAGGATGAGGGGCTATTTTCTCGTAACTGCCCACCTCCGTAGTCCTTCTCAGCCAATTCCCTTTCTTATCCGTTCCGTAAGGCAAATTACCATTGCAGTTGGCTTGACTTCCATTCAGCTCATTCCCCCAATAAAAAGGCTGCTTATTTCCTTTCCCGCCTCGACAAGCATATTCCCATTGATCTTCGTGAGGGAGTTGCGGCTTCAGTTCCAATGCACTGCATTGTTTGATGAAATCATGACAATCTTCCCAACTTACCGTGTCCACGGGAAGGCTTTCTCCTTTGAAATTACTGGGATTATTGCCCATGACTGATTCCCATTGGGATTGAGTTACTTCATATTTACCCAGCCAAAATCCATTACTTTTGTGTATTCCACGAATAGATTCCGCTTCATTTTCCAACCACTCAGGGTGGTGCCCTTCCAATAATGTTCTCGTAGCACAATCTCGCTCTTCTTCAGTAGAGCCGAGTTGAGCTTCACCTGCTGGAATCCAACAGAATTTCATCTTAACACCATTAAAGATTTCAAATTCTCTTTCCTCTCCAGTATCAGGAATGGGGCATTCCATCATCTCAAAAAATGTATCACTAAAACCCGGTAAGCTATCGCCAAGATAATCTTCAAGGATGGGAGAAAATTCACTTTTAATGGTATTGATAATAGTTGAATCTTTGATGGTGAAAGTTTTATTTTTTGGTTTTCTCAATGATCGAAGCTCTAGTGATAATTCATCAACTTGCTCGGTGCAATAACCAACAATACCTGGAGCAAATGGCAGCATAACATTTCTCTCAACAAATAATTAAACGAAAGCCCAAGAATAAGTAACGAAATGTTGGATTACTCCAGCTACGGCTCGACGAACGGCAGTATCCGGAGTAGTCGCCCCAGCTTCCGCCTCGAAACATTCGCCAAAAGACGTTCAGATCTCGTGAATTTTCGCACCATTCAAAGACATTACCACTCATATCACAAAGACCCCAAGGGTGAGGGGCTATTTTCTCGTAACTTCCCACTTCGCTCGTCTTCGCCAGATAGGCTCCCTTTTTATCCGTCCCGTAAGGATAATTTCCATCACAGTTGGCTTTGTCCCCGTTTAACTCATTACCCCAGTAAAATGCCTGCTTGTTCCCTTTTCCACCCCGACACGCATATTCCCACTGATCTTCATGGGGTAATTGCAATTTCAATCCCGACACATTGCATTTCCGGATAAAATCCTGACAATCTTCCCAACTTACTGTGTCCACGGGAAGACTCTCTCCTTTGAAATTACTAGGGTTATCGCCCATCACCGCTTTCCATTGAGATTGCGTCACTTCATACTTACCCAGCCAAAATCCATTACTTTTGTGTATTCCACGAATAGATTCTGCTTCATTTTCCAACCACTCAGGATGGCGTTCTTCTAAGAATGTTCTTACAATACAATCTCGCTCTTCTTCGGTAGAGCCGAGTCGAGCTTCACCTGCGGGAATCCAGCAAAACTTCATCTTAATACCATCAAATATCTCAAATTCTCTTTCCTCGCCTTCAAAAGGAACTGGATGAGATTGCATTTCCATGAACGCATCACTAAAGCCTGGAAGACTATCACCTAGGTAATCTTCAAGAATTGGGGAGAATTCACTTTTAATAGTGTTAATGACTGTTTTGTTTTTGGTGACAAAGGTCTTAATCTGAGGCTGTCTTAATGATCGAAGTTCGAGTGATAATTTATTATCTTGCCCGACATAACAGCCAACAATCCCTGGAGCAAATGGCAGCATAACATTTCTCTCAACAAATAATTAAACGAAAACCCAAGTATAAGTAACGAAATGTTGGACTGCCCCAGGAACGGAACGACGAACGGCAGTACCAGGAGTAGTCGAACCAATTCCCACCCCGAACCACCCGGTACGAGCCTTCCTTGGTGTACAAATTTTCACACCACTCCGCGATGTTCCCACTCATATCGCAAAGACCCCAAGGATGAGGGGCATCCTTCTCGTAATTACCCACTTCCGTCGTCCTTGTCAAATAAGTCCCCTTTTTGTCCGTCCCGAATGGGAAATTTCCATCGCAGTTAGCTTTATCCCCGTCCAATTGATTGCCCCAATAAAATGCCTGCTTATTCCCCTTACCACCCCGACACGCATACTCCCACTGATCCTCGTGAGGCAGTTGTAATTTCAATCCCGACACACTGCATTTCTGGATAAAATTCTGACAATCTTCCCAATTTACTGTGTCCACGGGAAGACTTTCTCCTTTGAAACTACTAAAGTTATTGCCCATAACACTTGACCATTGGGCTTGGGTTACAGGATACTTACCCAGCCAAAATCCATTATTTTTGTGTATTCCACGGATAGATTCTGATTCATTTTCCAACCACTCAGGACGCCCTTTGTTATAAATCTTATTAGCAATATAATCTTGTTCTTCTTGTGTTGAGCCAAGTTGAGCTTCCCCTGCGGGAATCCAACAAAACTTCATCTTAACACCACTAAAGATTTCAAATTCATGCTCTTCTCCAGCATTAGGAATTGGATGTGACTGCATCTCAAAAAATATATCGCTAAATCCAGGCAGACTGTCTCCAAGGTAATCTTCGAGAATTGGCGAATAACCTTCTTTGATAGTGTTAATGACTGTTTGGTTTTGAGTGATAAAGGTCTTAATCTGAGTCTGTCTCAATGATTGAATCTCTAGTGATAACTTATCATCTTTTTCAGTGTAATAACCAGTAATTCCTGGAGCAAATGGCAGCATAACATTTCTCTCAACAGATTACTAAACGAAAGCTCAGGTCGAAGTAACGAAGCGTTGGTCGATTCCAAGAGCGGCACGATGAACGGCAAGAACCAGGGTAACTATACCAACTTCCACCTCGAAATATTCGGAGCAAGCCTTCTTTGGTGTCCGAATTTTCACACCATTCATGTACATTGCCACTCATATCACACAAATTCCAAGGATGAGGTGCTACTTTCTCGTAACTGCCCACATCAGTTGTCTTTGCTAGATAAATTCCCTTTTTCTCTGTTCCGTAAGGATAATTTCCACAACAATTGGCTTTGTCTCCGTTGAGTGCATCTCCCCAATAAAAAGGTTGTTTATTCCCCTTGCCGCCCTGACAAGCGTATTCCCATTGGTCTTCATGAGGCAACTGCAATTTCAATCCCGATACACTGCACTTCTTGATAAAATCCTGGCAGTCGTCCCAGCTCACCCATTCCACAGGAAGATTTTCTCCTTTGAAATAGCTGGGATTTTTGCCAGTGATTTTTGTCCACTGTTCTTGGGTTACAGGATATTTGCCTAGCCAAAAGCCATTGGTTTTGTGTATTCCACGAACAGCTTCTGCTTCAAGAGCAAACCAATTTGAACGGCACCCTTCTAATAATGCCCCCCTTACAACATAATCTCGCTCTTCTTCAGGAGATCCCAATTGAGCTTCGCCCGCTGGAATCCAACAAAATTTCATACTTGTGTTTTTGGTGATGTTGAAAATACGCTCTTCACCATCGACAGGAATCGGGTGTTCTTGCATCTCGAAAAATACATCATTAAAACCAGGTAAATTGTCTCCCAAATAATCCTCAAGAATTGGCGAATAACCTTCTTTGATAGTGTTGATAATAGTCGGGTCTTTGGTAACGAAAGTCACGGTACGTAAATTTCTTAAAGAACGAAGTTCTAAAGAAAGAGAATCGTTTTCTTCAATGCAATGACCTGTAATTCCGGGAGCAAATGCCAGCATGATATTTCTCTTAACAGATGATTAGACGGAAGCCAATAGATTTAGAATTACCAATTTGATTGAACAAACCACGGGATGATGAGCGGCATCCCATAGCAACACTACTCCAGCTCCCACCCCGAATTACCCGGTACGAGACTTCATTATTATAATTATACAAATTTTCACACCATTCCCAGACATTGCCAATCATATCACACAAGCCCCAGGGATGAGGGACAAATTTCTCGTAACTACCCACCTCACTCTTTTTTCTAAGATAATCCCCTTTTTTATTGGTTCCGTAAGGACGACTTCCATTGCAATTAGCCTTATCTCCATTCAATTCATTCCCCCAATAAAAAGGTTGTTTATTTCCTCTTCCGCCGTGACATGCGTATTCCCATTGATCTTCATGGGGCAATTGAGCTTTGAAGCCAAACGTACTACATTTCTTAATAAACCTTCGACAATCGTCCCAACCTACTTGCTCTACAGGAAAGCCAATGCCTGAAAAATAATCGGAGTTATTACCTAGTACATTCTTCCATTGAGCTTGAGTTACAGGATATTTGCCCATCCAAAAGCCATTACTTTTGTGTGTTCCACGAACAATTTCGGATTCTTCTTCCAGCCACTCAGGACGCTCTCCGTCGAAATAAGTCTTGACAATATAATCTTGTTCTTCTTGTGTTGAGCCAAGTTGAGCTTCGCCCGCTGGAATCCAGCAAAACTTCATCTTAACACCACTAAAAATCTCAAATTCACGCTCTTCTCCATCATCAGGAATTGAATGAAATTGCATTTCTAAAAATGCATCACTAAATCCTGGAACACTATCGCCCAAATAGTCTTCAAGAATTGGTGAGAATTCACCTTTGATTGTGTTGATAATAGTGGAATCTTTGATGGCGAAAGTTATCGTGCGAAGTTGCCTTAGTGATCGTAGTTCTAGTGATAACTTATTATCTTGCTCAGCATAATAACCAGTAATTCCTGGAGTGAATGGTAGCATGATATATTCTCTTAACAGATGATAAGACGAAAACCCAAAGATCCATTACAGCATCCCTGATCAAATATACTACGGTATGATGAGCGGCATACTCTAGAAGCACACATCCAACTGCCTCCACGAACCACCCGGCGTGATCCTCCGCCTTTGTATGAATTTTCACACCATTCCCGCACATTGCCATGCATATCACAAAGACCCCAAGGATGGGGAGCTATTTTTTCGTAACTGCCAACTTCCGTCGTCCTTGCCAAACAGACACCTTTTTCATCTGTTCCATAGGGCACATTGCCATTGCAATTGGCTTTTTCACCATTTAAAGTATTGCCCCAATAAAAAGGCTGTTTGTTCCCTTTTCCGCCTCGACAAGCGTATTCCCACTGGTCTTCATGAGGGATTTGGAGCTTTAAGCCTAATGCACTACATTTGTTTGCAAAATAACGACAACCATGCCAAGTTACATTCTCCACAGGAAGATTCGCACCTTTTAAATAGCTTGGATTACCGCCTACCACTCCTTCCCACTGAGTTTGAGTTACTTCATACTTACCCAACCAAAACCCGTTACTTTTATGTATTCCACGAACAGTCTCCACTTCATCATCTAACCACCCAGGTAAAAAATCATAAATATTATCAACATAATCCAGATCTTCTTTAGGACGCCCCAACTGGGCTTCCCCTGCCGGAATCCAGCAAAACTTCATCTTAACACCACTAAAGATCTCAAATTCTCTTTCCTCGCCATCGACAGGAATTGGATGAGATTGCATTTCCATGAAAGCATCACTAAACCCTGGAATACTATCGCCCAAGTAGTCTTCAAGAATTGGGGAGAATTCACCTTTAATGGTGTTGATTGCAGTTTGGTCTTGGGTGGTGAAAATTACCGTCCTGGGCTGTCTTAATGATCGAAGTTCTAATGATAACCTATCATTTTGCTCGGTGCAATAACCAACAATCCCAGGTGCGAATGGCAGCATTATATTTCCTTTAACAGATTATTAAACGGAAGCCCAGGTAATTGTTACAGCCCATCGGATCAATCCAGCTACGGAATGACGATCGGCAGAACCCGGATTTGAAGTTCCAGCTCCCGCCCCGAACAATCCAGCCCAAATTTCCGGCGGTGTGAAATTTTTCACACCACTCCATTACATTGCCACTCATATCGCATAAATTCCAAGGATGAGGGGCTACTTTCTCGTAACTACCCACTTCCGTCGTCTTTTCCAGATAAACCCCTTTTTTATCTGTCCCGTGGGGCAAATTTCCATTACAATTAGCTTTGTCGCCGTTCAATTCATTGCCCCAATAAAATGCCTGTTTGTTCCCTTTCCCACCCCGACACGCATATTCCCATTGGTCTTCATGAGGTAATTGCAACTTCAGTCCCGACACATTACACTTTTTGATGAAACACTGACAATCATCCCAGTTTATATTTTCTACCGGGAGGTTATCGCCTAGAAAATTACTTGGATTATTACCCATCGCCGCTTTCCACTGAATTTGAGTCACTGGATACTTACCCATCCAGAAACTATTGGTTTCAAATTCATGTTCAGTTTCATTTGGATGCCTTCCTTTTTCATTTTTTGGAGATCCAAGTATTGCCTTCCCTGCCGGAATCCAACAGAATTTCATCTCAACATCATTTATTATATTGAATTCCCATTCCTCGCCTTCAAAAGGAACAGGATAAGACTGCATTTCCATGAAAGCATCACTAAAGCCCGGCAGGTGATCCCCTAAATAATCTTCAAGAATTGATGAGAATTCACCCTTGATGGTGTTGATTACAGTTTGGTCTTGGGTGGAAAAAGTTACCGTTTGAGGCTTTCTCAAAGAACGAAGTTCCAAATAAAGAACATCGTCTTTTTCAGTGCAATAACCGACAATTCCTGGTGCGAATGGTAGCATGATGTTAACTCTTAACAGATGATTAGACGAAAACCTATATTGTTACTGTGATACATCGCATCGAACCCGTAACGGCACGATGAACGGCAGCTCCTGGAGGAGCTGTACCAACCCCCGCCTCGAATCACCCGGAACGAGCCTTCTTTAGTGTATAAATTTTCACACCACTCCTGCACATTGCCACTCATATCACAAAGACCCCAGGGATGAGGAGCAAGCTTCTCATAACTGCCCACTTCCGTGGTCTTTTCCAGATACTTCCCTTTCTTGTCGGTCCCGCAGGGATAATTTCCATCACAGTTGGCTTTGTCCCCGTTTAACTCATTGCCCCAATAAAATGCTTGCTTGTTCCCTTCCCCACCTCGACAGGCATATTCCCATTGATTTTCATGAGGTAATTGTGCCCTCAGCCCATTTACACTGCATTTTTTGATAAAGTCTTGGCAATCGTTCCATCTCACACATTCTACTGGAAGGCTGGTACCTAAAAAACAACTAGGATTATTACCCATGACTGATTGCCATTGAGTTTGAGTTACAGGATATTTTGCCATCCAAAATCCATTGGTTTCAAATTTATGTTCTATTTCATCATAGATTCTTTCTTTTTCAGTCGCTGGCGATCCCAGTGTTGTCTTGCCCGCCGGAATCCAACAGAATTTCATCTTAACACTATCAAAGATCTTAAGCTCTCTTTCTTCTCCGTCAACAGGAATAGGATGATCTATCATCTCAAAAAACACATTACTAAAGTCTGGTAGACTATCGCCCAAGTAGTCTTCAAGGATTGGAGAGAAGCCCTGTCGAATAGTATTGATTACAGTTTGGTCTTTTGTGGTGAAAGTCTTTGTATACAACTTCCTCAAAGAACGAAGTTCTAATTGGAGACCATCATCTTGCTCGGTGTAATGTCCTGTGATGCCAGATGCAAATGGTAGCATGATGTTAACTCTTAACAGATGATTAGACGAAAACCAAGGTCGTAGGCACGGTACGTTTCAAAGAACCTGAACCCACGACGCCTTGACGACCGACAATCCCAGGAAGGGTCGCCCCAACACCCGCCTCGAATCACCCGGCTCGATCCTGTTTTATAGTACAAATTCTCACACCACTCCCAGACGTTGCCGTGCATGTCACACAAATTCCAAGGATGTGGGGCTATTTTTTCGTAACTACCCACTTCGTTTGTCATTGCCAAATAAATCCCTTTTTTATTCGTTCTGTATGACTCAATTCCACGGCAGTTGGCCTTATCTCCATTAAGGATATCGCCCCAATAAAAAGGCTGCTTATTTCCTCTTCCGCCTCGGCAGGCATATTCCCATTGATCTTCATGAGGTAATTGCAACTTCAGTCCCGACACACTACAATTTTTAATGAAATCTTTACAACCATTCCAGCTTACGTTTTCTACCGGGAGGTTGGTGCCTAGAAAACTACTTGGATTATTGCCCATTACCTCTTTCCACTGAATTTGAGTCACTGGATATTTTGCCATCCAGAAACCATTGGTTTCAAATTCACGTTCTTCTTCGTCTCGATATCGTCCTTTTTCACTTTTTGGAGACCCAAGCATTGCCTTGCCTGCTGGAATCCAACAGAACTTCATTTTAACATTATCGAAGATCTCGAATTCTCTTTCCTCTCCATCAACAGGAATTGAATGCGACTGCATCTCCATAAATACATTACTAAAGCCTGGCAGGCTATCCCCTAAATAGTCTTCGAGAATTGGTGAAAATTCGCCTTTAATGGTGTTGATTACAGTTTGGTCTTGGGTGGTGAAAGTTACCGTTTGGGGTTTTCTTAATGATCGAAGTTCCAAATCAAGAACATCACTTTCCTCAGTGCAATAACCGACAATTCCTGGTGCGAATGGCAACATGATATTTCCTTTAACAGATGATTAGACGGAAGCCCAGGTTATAGTTTGGGTGGGAAGGATCGGTATATCCACGGTACGACGAGCGGCAAAACCAGGAGTAATTGAACCAGCCTCCACCACGAATTACTCGATATGGTGCTATTATTGTGTATAAATTCTCACACCATTCCCAGACATTACCACTTATATCACAAAGACCCCAAGGATGAGGGGCTAACTTTTCGTAACTGCCAACTTCTGTTGTCATTCCAAGATATGCCCCCTTCTTGTCAGTTCCATATGGATCAGTTCCATCGCAGTTGGCTTTATCCCCATTGAGGGTATCTCCCCAGTAAAACGGTCGCTTATTCCCTTTCCCACCCCTGCAAGCGTACTCCCATTGATCTTCATGAGGTAATTGGATCTTCAAGCCCAATATACTACACTTCTTGATGAAATGCCGACAATCGAACCAACTTACTCTTTCAACAGGAAGATTTACGCCTTTAAAATAACTGGGGTTATTGCCCATCACTGCTTGCCATTGAGCTTGAGTTACTGGATATTTTGCCATCCAAAAGCCGTTGGACTCAAATTCGTGTTCTTCTTC
>JACCDG010696265.1_pt1 | contig 13971 bp, 25 predicted proteins | sample 7442471 | NCBI WGS metagenome assembly JACCDG01 (sample SAMN15323444, study PRJNA562643) | freshwater metagenome | isolation source: river surface water | place: USA:Blue River Watershed | collected 2017-08-17
AGAGGGTGATGGCTATGATACCTATACAATTGATACAGGAGCTCAATTTGAAGCTGCATGCAGTCCTGCGATAACGATAATAGAAGAAAAGCCTTTTGGAGAAAAATGACACAATCTGAATTATTTATTACCCAAAGACCGTATATGGAAAGAGGAATGAGAACAAATCATGAAAAAATTTATCGGATTGTATTGGAAAATTGAAAAAAGCAAAGATGGACTTTGGGCTAACTATGACAAAAGTGGGCATAAAATAAATCATGTCGTAGCTTGTCAAGTAGCCAAAGAAAGTGACATTAAAGCTTTCGTATTCATTTTAGGAAAGTATATGCTCATAGTGGCTAAGTTAATTGATGTCACAACTGGTAAACAAAATGACAAATAAAGAAATAGACACATGGTGGAAAGAAAGAGCAACAAATTGCTCTAAGGAATTGGAGATTATGGATTATTCAGTGTGGCAATATGATGGTGACACTTACAACTGGATTATCAAACACAAGAATGCTAATGGGGCAATGTCAGAAACAACTTTGTCTCATAAAGATTTAGTCAAATTCACTGAAAGGCTCAAGGCTGAAAGATTCAATTCTAAATTTGTTGAAAGACACAAGGCATTTGGCCCCAAAGATAGACCAGTTACAGAAGCAATCAAAAGCAAGCCTGAAAGAGTCAAGGAAGTAGGAGTGATGCATCTTAATATTCCAGAGGTTAAGCCTCCTATGCCGACAGCACCAGCACAACCTCCCCAGAAAAAAGACAAATTAGAAGAAGCATTGAAACGAATTGAGTCTTTAGACGCTGAAATCAAACGACTTAGATTACAAGAAGCCAATAACATTTTGCTTGCTTGGGGCGGGGTATGCCCTTCTGATTGGGCAATTTCTGGTGACCCAACACAAATGGCTGAAATTATTAGGCGAAGAGGTGACGAATTGCAAACAGAGAATTCACGCCTTAAATCAGAGTTGATTGAGGTCACCAAAATTCTTAAGATTTTGGAGGATGAGAAATGAATACAAACATAATTGATTTAAATAAACACTCACTTAATCTTAATTGGGTGGTTTATGAAGATTTAGGATATTGGTATGACTTATCTAATGGCACTCGCACTGATTTGAGAACGGGAGAGAAAACAAAAGATTGGGATAGAAGTGAGCTTTTTAAGGAAGAGAAATGAGTAAAACTTATGATGAAATAAAAGAAGAAGAAAAAAATATGTTTAAGAAAGTGACTGAGCTTCTTGAATTAGACGGATGGGTAAAAGTTGACGAAAACTTTGCTGGCAAGGTGGCGCTCATTTTTACTGTTCATGGAGACATCGTGCATCGGTATGTAGAGTGGGACTCAGAGTATTCCGAATGGCATCAATGTAGCTCTTATTATCCAACATTTTATATGAGTGATAGGGCAAGTTTGGATGATATTGATGATTACAGCGTGGCACTTATGGGGGCTTTGACGATTCCAAAGTTAACCGAAAAAACTAAAGAAGCATTGCAAATTATGAATGATTTTTATCAGGCAGAAGAAATGGAGATGAAAAATGAAAGAACAAAAGATGAATGAAACTACTCCAACAAGCCATTCCTACAAACACATCAAAGGATTTGATGACGAGATACATTATCCTGTTGGTCACTGGATAATTACCTCGTCATACTTTGTCGGGGTTAAAACAAAACCAAACTGGTTAAACCGTCAGATGACTCGTCTGTTGCTTGGCTGGAAGTGGGAGGACTATAAATAAAAAAATATAGACTTGTTATTGATTTAGAAGTGGATGAACACTACATTGGTGATAGTGAAGATAAAGAGTGGCTTGAGAATGTTGTGCTTAGCTCACAAGGCGAGCTTTTTTTACATAGTAATTTTGTTGGAGACAATGTGGGGCAGGTAAAAGTTCTCAAAATTTGGCCCGATTAAAAACTTTTTACATATTCTGACCGTATAATAACTGATGAAAAAATATATTCTTGGTGTTTTGTCGGTTTTTCTTTTTGCTCCCGCATTTATTCTTGCCTACATGGTTTTATTTGGCTTTGGAGCATCAGTTAATCAGTGTTTTGCCGCGTTTGTATTGTGTTTTGCTGGAGCATTTGTTTTGTTTTGGCGGGATATGAGTAATTAGTGAATTCAAAACCAAAACAATACTTTGTGTCGCGTTTTCTGGCACTGGCAAATACTCAAAAAAAATAACAATATACACAATCTGATCGTATAATCAATCATGCAATATCAATTAAAGAATGTTGACACAAATGTTCTTCTCTGCACAATGAGAACCAGCATCGTACCTCAGATTGGGTCTTATGTAAGAATAAGTGGATCAGGCAATTATCTTGAAGTTATTTACGTTACTTATTGTTTGTATCCATTTTCAGATGATATAGATTCTTCAGATGATACAGATTGTGTTGTTTGGGTTAAAAACACAAATTTCAAGATTTAACAAGATTGCGTAAATAAACAACATTTTTTAAAAAATTCCGTATAATAAATTGTAAGATAAAAATCTTGCTGGTGGATCGGTAGCAGAGAAATCTGACAACCCCATACGATCTCATTTTCGTGTTAAAATAATTAAATGAGTGGAGCCTTTGAAGCATTGGCAATGTACCCCTCGACATTCAAAACAAAGAGGGACAGGATTATTATGCACTGTTGTATCTTTTTTGTCGGTTTTGTGTTTTTAGTGTTTTTACATTTAGTGGCAGAAAATGCTAACAGGGAGAATGGAAATTAACTATGACTTTCAAGGAAAAATCTCTTAATTTTATTGAGCATTATCAAAAAGAAATTTCTCACAGAAAACCAGCTAATTGTAAATGTATATATTCTCCATCTTGTTCTGAATACACAAAACAAGCAATAGAAAAATATGGTGCATTCAAAGGCTGGACTTTGGGCATCTGGAGAATATTCAGATGTAATCCATTTTCTAAAGGCGGTAACGATCCATTAAAGTAAGGAGGTATAAAAAATGCATTGTCTAACATGTTGTCTTGTTGTAGGATTAATTTTGATTTTTTGCCCTGAAATTAAAAAATAATGAAATTTTGTTCTGTTGTTTCACGTATATATAATTGAGGTGTACGTTTGTATGTTTCATTTGTATCCGCCCCCTGATAAAACAGGGGGTTTCCTTTTATATTATGGATAATTTCAAAAATCTCGATGTCCCCCACAATACTGAGGATAGATATTGGTGGTATTCCCATGGAGAAAAGCTTGAAAAAGTTTTTTCTCAGTTTTGTGTGGAGGAGCTTAAGCTGGATTTGTTTATTAATCCAGAGAAAGAAACCAATCCCACTGTGCCAGATCTTCTTTTTGAAAATGAATTAGCTGATCTAAAAACACAAAACGTACCATTTTTTATGTCTACTAAATATGGCATGGAGCCAAAATACACTGTCACATTCAATCGTAAAGATTACAAACGTTACTCTACCTTATACCCAAATATAACAATTTTCTTTTGGGTAAACTGGACACAAACCACTTGGAATGATAAAAGTGTTGAATTTCTATATGGAGTTTACAAAGTGAAGTTTCAAGACTTAGCCAAAATGATTGAAGATGGTGTCCCAGAGCATTATTACAAAAACCGTGTAGACGATAACAACAGAAATGCAAAATCATCATTTCTGTTGGATGTAAGAAAATTTGAAAAAGTTTTTGAAAAATGAAACTTTAAAATATTCGCAATCGTATATCACATTATGAGATCAAAACAATCTCTTGAAACCAACGAAAAATGTTTTTCCAAATGGTTTATTTCAAACAATTCTGTTACAGAGTTGCTCACCTACGTAAAAGGTGAACACAATGGCAAAATTGTTCATTTCGACAACAAAGTAGATGCAGTAAACTACAGAAACGAAAAATTTCCACATCTTAAAGTTGTGGAAATCAAAGTAGGCAAAGGCATCAATCTCAACTCAATCTGTGGATGATTTACATCCACACAAAACTTACCTATTTTTCAGAATTTAGGGATATAACAACTGTATGAAGAAAATTGAATCACTTACTCAACAACAAATCGACGCTATGCCAGAATATGTGGAGCGATGGACTGCCATCGGACGAAGCACTGAACCAGCAAATCCTCAAGAAGCAAAGAAGTACATTGACCAGGCGTATACCAACGTAGGTCTCAAGGCTCCTACTTATCATTTCCACCTTAAGAGTCCAATTTCAGCTGTGCATGCAATCTTCCAAGTGGAAGTTTTGGCAAGCTTCTCTGATAGCGACACTTCTACAGACGTAGAAGGTGACACTTCTGTGTGGCTTCCTGTGTTCAAATCTGTATATGAGCAATATCAAGCTCAATACAATCAAATCGAATGGTCAAAAGAAGTATACGACAGAATGGTCTCAAAGATTTCCAAGGCTTATGTTCAAGAAGCATCAAAGGGCAATGAAAAGCTCACTTCTTTGACTCAACACATGCTGTATGGTAACCAAGAATCTTTCTGGCTTTCTTACTACGACTTCTTCTTGCGAGAGTTCGGTGAACAAGCTTCGTTCTGTGACCCAATCAAGCCATTTATTGAATTGGCTAACCACATTGGCTGGTGGTCTGCTTATCCAGACGTTATCTTTACACAAGAGCGTCCAAACAAGATCTCTGTTAACGACAACAACCAATTGCATTGTGTTGATGGCCCTGCTGTAGAATATCCAGATGGTCACAAAATTTATGCACTTTGCAACTATCTTGTTGATGCAGTTATCATTGAAAACCCTGAGCTTATCACTGTCGAAATGATCAATGCACAACAGAACACTGAAGTGCGAAGAATGATGATGGAAATCTTCGGCATGGATCGGTACTTCGATGAAGCGGTGGAAGAAGTAATCGACAGAGACTTTACCATTGTTGATCCAAACACCAAGACAATGATGCCTAGAATGCTCGTTCGAACTAAGAACAAGGATGTGTTCCTTGTTGGTAGTGATGGATCTACAGAACGTGTTTACTACATGCCAATTGCATTGGATGCGCTTGAACGAAGACTTAAGCGAAAGATTCGCACCTGTAAGGAAGCTCACGAGCTTATCTCAGGAATCCCTGAGTCAAAGATCCTAGCGCAAAGCTAATCGTCACTCTGGTAACTCATGCTTTGGTATGAGTTACCATATTCCAAAAGCAAAAAGAGAACTTTTTGTTCAAAATAACGTATAAGTATATAAGGTAATAAATATGAACCAAACAATTGAAAACAACATCGAAGAAATCAGTCTCAATGAGATTAAGAAGTTTGCGGAAAACACAGAGAGCAACACTCGTGTTCTTCCTGATGACTGTCCAGTAGGCTCTGGAGGACGACAAGGTGATGTCTATCTGATTAGACTTGCATCGTTCAACTCTGGTAAGAGCAAGCTCACACACGATCGACAATTGGCACCAGGCAACACACAAGGTTCTCGACATACTGTTGACGAAAATGTGCAAGTTTGGATTCCAAAGGACGGTCTCAAGGATCAGGTAATCACCACGGAGTTCGGTCTTTGTGTGATGGGCCCAGTGGTTACTGCCAAAGAGCGATGGACGCTTTCTCACCCAGACCATGCTAACTTCTCTGCTCCTGCAGGTGATTGGCAAATCTCTTACCAAGTAGACCCTATTCGACAAGCAAGAGTTCTCGACTAATAGGTGATTCAATAGGGGGCGAAAGCCCCCACTACACCTCTCCATAGCTCAGTGGAATAGAGCAACTGCCTTCTAAGCAGTAGGTCGGAGGTTCGAGTCCTCTTGGGGAGGCCACACTATGAAAGATAAACAAGCATTACAAAAAAAAATAAATACATGCATCGAAGAGCGAAACAGATTACTTTCTCTCTGTGAATATGACAACGCCGAAAGAGTAAGAATTACTCAAGCCATACATCAAAACATGTTAGAAAATCTAGAATTAAACACCACTGAAACAAATGAATAAAAAGCCGCAAATTTTTCTGAATGAACGAGTTTTGAAACTCCGCGAAGTTCATCTTATTGATTCCTCTGGCAAATCTCTTGGTGTGTTAAACACCAGAGAAGCTCTTAAGATTGCTAAAGAAGAAGAGTTAGATTTGTATGTAGTTTCATTAAATACTAATCCTCCTGTAGCAAAAATCCTTGATTATGGACATATGAAATATGAAGAGGACAAAAGGGCTAAAGCTAACCATAAACATAAGCAAGAGACAAAAGAAGTAAAAATAAGCCCTAGAATTGCTCAACATGATCTTAATACTTTTATCAAAAGAGCGATAAAGTTTCTAGATCATGGTGATAAAGTGAAACTTACATGCGTATTTAAATCTAGAGAAATTGAACATCCCGAATTAGGAAAAGAAAAAATTCAGCTATTTCTCGATTCAATTGCTGACCATGGGCAATCTGAAGGTGAACCAATTTTACTTGGTAAACTTATGTCAATCATGGTAAACCCCAAAAAATAAACTATGTCAAAATTAAATCAAAAATCAACTAACGACCCATTCCTCGTCTCAGAAGCGCCACGGTATCACCGTAGTAGACCAGAAAACTATGACTCAAAGTGTATTCAATGGTCATCTTGTGATGGCTCAAGATTCATGCCCACATTTACCACTACTGATGCTCTAACACCAGGATATTATGAAGTGCGTGACGGTGAAGATGGTGTTTATTTTTTAAAACTACCTGTAAACACTGCTGGTATCATTGAATTGCCAGAGAGTCTTTCAAAAACTGTAATGAAAGAAATACAAACTTTTTGGGAAAGAGAAGATATTTTCAAAAAGTTTGATCTTACATTCAAACGAGGAATCATGCTTTATGGCCCTCCTGGTGTTGGTAAATCAACTATTCTACAAAGTGTTTGCCAAGATGTTATTGACAGACAGGGAATCGTTATTAGCTTTAAACATCCATATACTTTCAGTGAAGGTATCAGATTGTTCAGAGAAATTCAACCTGACACACCTGTAGTTGTTTTGATGGAGGATATCGATTCATTGTTGCACTGCTTTAGCGAAACTGAAATAATCAACATTTTGGATGGTGTGGACAAACAAAATAAAATTGTCTTCATGGCTACTACTAATTATCCAGAAAATCTAGGTGATAGAATCATGAATCGTCCTAGCAGATTTGATAAAAGGTTTGAAGTACCAAGTCTTAGTGAAGAATCTCGCAAAGCGTTTCTTGAACACATGGTTAAAGACTCAGACATTGAAATTGATATTGATAAATGGGTAGCAGACACTGATGATTTTACTGTGGCACATTTGAAGGAATTGTTCACTGCTGTGATTATCATTGGTGATAAATACGAAGATGCGCTCAAAACGCTGAAGAATATGAAAAAGCGTGTGGTTGGTAGCAAAGAATCTACGGTGGGATTCAGATGAACCTCTTAGGTATAGATACAGAGACAGGGGGGCTTTCAGATGGAGCCTCTCTCCTCACTCTTCAACTTTCTGTTTATTCTAGCGATGCCAAAGAGTTGTTAGATTCTTTCAACATAAAACTGAAACCAGATCCAATTCATGGTAGAACTGTTTATCAAATTGAAGCCGAAGCTCTTGAAATTAATAAAATTGATTTGATTGAGCATGACAAGGTAGCAATTACGTATAAAGAGTCAAAAAAGTTAATTTATGATTTTCTTTTTCAATCTTCACAAAAATATGGCAAACTTATTCCTTTTGGACAAAATGTTGCTGAAGACATAAAACTAATCACGGATTCAACAATTAGTATCGACACTTGGAATAGCTTTTGTTCCAGAAAAGTGATTGACACTGTTGCTTTAGGGGTTTTTGCACAACTAAAAGGTAAAATTCCTTTCGAACAATCGTTGGGGCTCGGTTCTGTGTGTAACCATTTAGGAATCAGTGTTGATCTTTCTAAATTGCACAGTGAAGAGTACGATGTGCAGTTAAATGCAGAATTGATTAAATGGCATTTAGAAAACAACTAATTAGTTTGAATTAAAATCCAAAGATTAAACGTATATAAAAATCATGAAGAAACTTACCAAAAAACCTATCAGTTTTGTCAATTATGACGAAGCTGGTGGGTGCAAAACGCAAAAAGAGTATGACACATTTAGAAAATCAATTTTATTTCTCAATGGAGCTAAGGAAGTTTGGTGTCCACTGAAATTAAAAGAAACATATTCTGTTTTTGATGAAGTTTTAAAAATTGATTTTACTATTAGTGAAATACATGTAAATACAATTTTTAAACATACAATCAAAGTGAATGACGAAGGATTAGCAGTTTTGGATCTTTTTGGTGTAGAATTAATTTTGGATCAAAGTCCTAGTGAAATTAAAGAAATTCAAGATATTGGTATTGAATATTATAAAAAACATTTTGAATATGATAATCAAAAAAAATATCTAACCTACATGTTTGTTCCTAACAATTTAAAAAAATTTAATGGTCTTCAAAAGGAAAAAGCAAGAAACAAAAATAGATATAGAAGCTGGTGCTCAAATACACATTTGTCAAACAAAAAATTAATTATGTGTGAAGAATTCTTTAATCAAGCGTATATATAATTGATGAAGAAACTAATCTGTCTCACAATTCTAGTCCTTACGGCACTTTCGATGGTAGCTTGCAATGCTACCACTGCCACTGAAACCAACGCTGCACCTGTTGCCGAAAGCAACACACCAGCAGAAGCCAAGTAATTATTTGCTTGTTTCACATTGATGGGCGAGAAATCGCCCATTTTTTTTCACACAAAACTTACCTATTTTTCAGATTTTTGCGTATATAAAAGTGACGATGAATAATTTCATAACTACTCCTTTCGAAATTACAGACGCATACAAGCTTTCTCACTGGAGACAATATCCAGAAGGAACCACTGGTGTTTACTCTAATTTCACTCCTCGTAAGTCCCGAAGATCAGGAATTGACAAGTTTGTATTTTTTGGATTGCAAGCTTTTTTGCAAGAACTCAATGAGCAGTTCGACAAAAATTTCTTTTCATTAACAACAGAAGAAGCTGTTCAAAGATTTGATACTTTTTACACTGGTTTCTTCGGAGTTTCCAATCCACACAGTAATGAACAAGTGGGCAAACTTCACCAATTAGGCTACCTTCCTATCAGAATTAAAGCTTTGCCTGAGGGTTCAGTGGTTAATCACAACATTCCGGTGGCGACCATGCAATCTACACATGAAGATTTTTTCTGGTTCACACAATGGATTGAAACATGGATGTCAGATTCTATTTGGAAACCATCCACTTCAGCAACCACTGCTTTTTATTATAGGCAAATTTTCAACAAGTACAACAAGCTCACCTCTGAAAATGATTGGTTTGTTGATTGGCAAGGCCATGATTTTTCCATGAGAGGTATGTCTAATGTGCTCGATGCTTGTGCTTCTGGTGCTGGACATTTGCTTAGCTTCAAGGGTACAGACACTTGCCCCTCGCTTTCATGGATAAATACTTATTATCCTGGCGAAAATGGTTTGCTTGGAAGTTCTGTGCCAGCAACTGAACATTCTGTACAAACTGCATTTTTGCCCGAAGTAAGCAATGATACAGATGCTTGTGATGAGCAGTACACAGCTCACACTCTTGAGCTTTATCCAGAAGGAATTGTATCTCAAGTAAGTGATGGATATGATTTTTGGCGATTTGTAACTGTCATTTTACCTAAGTTCAAGGAACAAATCATGTCTAGAAATGGCAAATTTGTCATCAGACCTGATTCTTCTCCTAAAACTCCTGTCGAGGTTATTATTGGTGACTCAGAGGCTCCAGAAGGCACACCTGAAAACAAAGGACTGATTGAATGTCTGTATGAAATTTTTGGTGGCACTATCAATTCAAAAGGCTATAAAGTATTGGATTCGCATATCGGTGCAATTTATGGTGATTCAATCACGCTTGAATATGCTGAAGCTATTCTTTCTGGTCTCGAAAAGAAGGGATATTCTTCTGATAACATCGTTCTTGGTATAGGATCATTCACTTATCAATATGTCACCAGAGACACTCATGGAATAGCAATTAAAGCCACTGCTGTGTCTTCTGGTCGTGGAGAGGATCAAAAGTGGAGAGCTACTTACAAAGACCCTAAAACAGACAATTCAGGAAAGAAATCAGCTAAAGGTTTCTTAAGAGTGGACATGTTTGATGGAGATTATGCTCTATCGCAAAATGTCACACAAGAAGAAGAAGGTGGCGCATTGGAACTAGTCTACGAAAATGGCAAGATTCTCAGATGGGAATCCTTCGCAGATGTTCGACAAACACTCTCTGGGTTTTTACCCAACTAATTGACATCGGGCGAGAAATCGCCCGATTCTCCCAATACTTTATTATGAAAGCAAACGATCCAAACATTTTATCACTAATACAAATCAAAGACCCATCTGGAAATATTATTCCTTGGGAATACAATCTCTTTCCAGATGGTCAAGTGCAATTCAAAATCAAAAAGTGTTATTTAGTACAAAATAATATGTTGAATTTTGATGTAAAAGCGTCTTTGTGCAACCCAACCATTTTAGATTTATTTAATCAATTAAGATACACTGTACCTAATTGCTCGTTCTACATAAATTACTATTATGGAGCAAGATGCGACAAATACACTACAGATGAATATGTCGTATGTAATGTTGCACAAAAACAATCCTCCAATAACACAAAGTATCTAGCACCACATTGTAACAATTTATTAGAAGATAGTATGTACGAATTCTATATTCCAGATTGCATCAATCTGAATGATTATCACTTAATTGTCTGCCCCGACGAATCAGCTTTTAAGAGATACGAAAATTTAATTAAAAACCACAATTGTATGATCTGTGAGAAGGAAAGAGATCAAGATACAGGTAGAATTATTTCACACAAAATTCCAAATTTCTCGCCAAATTTCAGAAAAGTGTTAGTAATTGATGATCTTTGTGATGGGGGCAATACCTTCATTTCTGTTGCAGATAGTATGCCTTCAGAAACAGAAAAGCATCTATTCATTTTTCATGGTGTGTTTAGCAATAATGCTTTAGAGAAATTAACAGAAAAATTTGACAAGATATTCGTTTCTAATTCGCTACCTAATTACAAAGAACAAATGGCTAGAATTCCAAACTTTGAAGATAAAGTGGTGGTGTTTGATGTCTGGAATTGATTTTTCTCTCTCTGCGAGACAAATTGCAGAGATGATACATTCTGTTACATGCCAAATTCCAAGAATGGATGGATCTGTTGTATTAAAATGGGAAAAGCTGTCTGAAACTGAAAGAGTATTAGCAGAAAAAGCTGTAATTGATCTGTATTCAAATCCTCCTAGAACCGCTGAAGAAAATCACGAACTTTGGATGGATCTGAAATTGAAAGATGGTTGGACTTTAGGCGACTTCAATCAAGAAAATAAAAAGCATCCATGTCTTATTCATTTTAAAGATTTGCCTCCCTCAGAAGTTTGTAAAGATATCGTATGGCAATATCTTATCGATGCTTTTAGGCCATTCTACAAATAATCACACAAAACTTACCTATTTTTCAGAAAATTGCGTAATATTACATGTATGAAATCCGATAACCTTGGCGACAGAATGAAAAACTATGAAAGGAGATCTCAGAGTCTTCTTCCTCGTAGAACTCATACCATGATTAGACTTGATGGAAAAGCTTTTCACACTTACACCAAACATTGCAAAAGACCATATGATTTAGGACTTATGCGCGATATGGACAATACAGCAAAGTATTTGTGTGAAAATATTCAAGGATGTAAACTTGCATATGTACAGAGTGATGAAATTACTTTGGCTCTCACTGATTTTACAAAAATTACTACAGATGCATGGTTTGATGGAAATGTTCAAAAAATTACCAGCATTAGTGCTGCTTTAGCTACTGCCAAGTTCAATGATCTTCGCTTGGAACGTTGGAAAAAAACAATCACTGGTTTAGAAACTGCTGTAAGTTTAATTTACCAGCTAGGAGAATTTATTGAAAACCGATCACTTGCCTTGTTTGATTCAAGATGCTGGGTAATTCCAGATATTGTTGAAGTGCATAATTGTTTTGTGTGGAGGCAACAAGATGCTGTTAGAAATTCAATCCAAATGCTTGGTCAATATCATTTTTCTCACAAACAATTACATAAGAAATCTTGCAATGACATTCAAGACATGTTAATGATTGAAAAGAAAGTGAACTGGAATGATTGTCCTGCTGGTTTCAAACGAGGAAGATGTGTGGTCAGAGAAGAATCTGGTTGGAAAATTATCGATGCACCACAATTCACACAAAAAACAAATATTGATTTCATCAGCAAAAACCTAATTAAAATTGAAACTGAATCAGGAGAAGCCAATTTTCACAACTCAGAGGAATAATACATAATGACAGAAATAATCTTTAATAGAAACTACATTGAAAAATTTTATAGTGCTAACTATTTCGGTAGTACTACAGACTATAGCGATGAGGAAATCAAGCGAAATCAAGAGCGATGGATTGAAGAAATGAAATTGCTAGGCTGGAACCTTGGAGACATAATCTTAGTAGAGTTTGACCATGCATTCAAAGATATATTAAATGTTGACAAAGAAGATGAATTTGAAAAAGCCTGTGAGAAGGCTTTAGAAAAAATAACCAGACCTGATGAATCTGAAGACCTTTCACGAAACAACTTTAAAGTGGTTACCGAGCAAGTGGAGCTATCGTTTACTGATGAAATCATGGATACTCCATCGCTAAACTTCACAAGAGTTTTTGAATATGAAGAGGGGGTGCCTTACACAGGCGACGAAATCCATTTCACAGATGGAACTATCTGGTCATTGCTATTATTTTCTGATTTGTATCCATTATTAACAATGGAAGGCGGCGAAAAAGAGGTGATTCTTATACCTTTATCTTTTGAGCAAATGAAAGAACAAGGCTTTGTTAAAGATTATTATTTTTTGAATGATGTAGAAGGAGTGCTTAAAGATGCTTTGAAGGGTGGGGCTAAGATTGTGAGAGGAGTGGGAGTAGCAAAATGACCACACTGAATATGGAAAGTGTTACTGCCAATCCAATCGAATCTCATTATTACATCATCAATGAGGCTGGAGACACTACTTTTCACGATTGCTTAGATGAATATTTGTTAGTTGATGGTGAAGAACTTCATCTTGTTTATGACGATGGCTCTGAGAGAATTGTTAAAATCTCACTAAAAGAAACAACACCCAAAAAGGTGGCTGAATTTGGAGGGGAATTTCATGGCTTCCAGCATTTAGAGAATACAAAGTTCGCTTGCCTTCTCAAGGAGAATGGGGAAATTGATTCTATCTTGGCATTCGCAGATAATCTAACATCAATAAGTAGAATCAATCCGCCTCTTGGTAAGATTGTGAGAGAAGTGGGAGTAACAAAATGACCACTGAACAAATGTTGAATAAAATTTCAGCTAATAGTGACTTCTCGGATTGTATATTGTTGGTTGGCTCTTTTGCATCCAGAAAGTACAACCTTGCTTGCGTGGGAGATCAAGTGTGGGGATATGATGCCTCTGGTGATGAAATTGATACCACAAGATCCCAAATGATCTCTGATTACAATGGGTGTGCATGGGCTTTTTAGTTTTGTGTCAGTTTTGTGTGAAATTCTTTCTGATTGTGCGTATAATAGATTGTAATTGAAAATTAAATATCGGGGTGTGGCGAAATCGGTAGACGCAACAGACTTAAAATCTGTCAGTAGCAATAATACTATGAGGGTTCAAGTCCCTCTGCCCCGACCAATTCGGGCCTGTAGCTTAATGGTAAAGCGTTCGGCTCATAACCGAAGGAGTGTAGGTTCAATTCCTACCGGGCCCACCACACAAAACTGAAATGATTGAACTAAACACACAAAGCCACGTAACAGATGATGTCTGGGATGATGTCAGGATTAATGTCTTGGATAATTTCAGGAATAATGTCTTGGGTAATGTCTTGGATAATGTTGGGAATAA
>JACCDG011391442.1_pt1 | contig 13967 bp, 28 predicted proteins | sample 7442471 | NCBI WGS metagenome assembly JACCDG01 (sample SAMN15323444, study PRJNA562643) | freshwater metagenome | isolation source: river surface water | place: USA:Blue River Watershed | collected 2017-08-17
ATAACAAAAAATAAAGATTCCCAAAAATTATAGAAAATGCAACGAAGTCTGCCAAATGTTTATTCTAATATCTTAGGGAGAATTTTAAAAATAATAGGGAAGGGGAGGGGAATAACTTCGGTAGACTTTTTGGAAAACCTTTTGGTATTTTTGGTATTTTTGGTATTTTTCCGTTGATTTTTTCGGAAATACCTTTCGGAAAGTTTATTACGATTAGTCGTCAACAAAAATTTTTAAAAATTTTCCAAAAATTTCCAAAAATTTTTTTGACATTTTCCTAAAAATATGCCTAATACTTTCGGTAAATTCTTAATTTCCAAAGATTTCCGAAAAATTATTGGGAATCTCCCTCCCAAAAATTTTTCGGAAAAATATTTCTTGACAAAATTTTTGTTGACAGGGGGAAATTTTTATGTATTGGGAAAATTTTCGGCATCAAAATAATCATTGCAAAAATTTGGAAATATGTCAAGGGGGAATATTTTTGTATTGTCATACAAAACCCTACCTAATAAAAAGAATTTGACATATGGGGGATATATGTAATAATAGATTTATGGTTCAGAAGCATGAAATTTTATCTGGTAAGCTGAATGAATTGAAGGAATATTTTTCCCATGTTCAGAATGAGTATAAGATAAATGAAGTAGAATGTTTTGATATGCCTTCTACAAGTATAAAAGAACAATTTGATAACATTATAGACGACAGGAATCCATTTGGATTTATTTCTTATTGTAAGGTTAAAGAACATGGGGAAGATCCCATAGTGGAGGTAGTAACATCTTATGTTCTTATAGAAGATGTTTTTGATGCAACACTGCGTAAAAATGGAACATAGTGTAGCATTACCGCAAGTTTTATAATACAACAAGATATAACATTTATGATAACAGCAATATGGCACAACAATAGTATATGGAAGACATCTCCAGAATGGAAGAAACTTTCATCTGAAACGAAACAACAAGTCCTTGGAACATTCAAGGAGAAGAAGAATATACCAAAGAATTTTGAAAAAGAAGAGAAAGGAGGTGAAGAATAATAATGTACATGGAATATAAGCTAACAACCATTACAAATGGTTTGGCAAATAGGAACTCTCCTCGTTGCGTGAAGATGCAAATCTTGGATACTATCATTAATCCAACGAAGTATATCTTTGTGGGATTTGCAGAGAATGGATCAATTGTCCGTTTGAAGCCCCGATATCACAATGTAAGAGATAAGAAGGGTCGTTTTACAGCAAAGAAGAAGTAATTCGATAGTTTTTTGTAAGTGTTTTTTCATAAAAACCCGCTTTCCCTTATTGGGGAGGCGGGTTTTAGTTTTTTGGTATTTTTTGTATGACAATAGAATATTTGTATTGTCATACAAAACTATGTATTGTCATACAAAAAAACCTTTAATTATATTAAAAATCATTAAAAAAGTAAAGAAAATTCTTTGTATTGTCATACAAAACTTGTATTGTCATACAAAACTAAAATAAAAAACCATTTTTAATGTTTTGTATGACAATAAAAATAATAAAAAAAATATATGGACAGGTGGAAAAGAGTTGATAGATTGGTGGCATCGAAACCAAACACCTATACAATGATTAAAAAATACTACTTGGAATGTTTCGGAGAAAGAATCCCCTTGACAAGATTACAGGGAGAAACTATACAGGAGATGCTAATGAAAGACTTTGGTTGGTTGCTGAAACCAACCATGGAACAAACCGAGAGCTTTGAAAAAGCCCTTGACAAACTAAACTGGAAAGTAATAGAAACTACCAAATGATAACAACACCAACACCCGATACAGAACAAACTCTGTTTTATACAGCAATCAATGCCCTGCGAATTGCAGGACAAGAGAAACTCGCCGATGACTTGGATCAACGCATGGAGAACCTTATCAAGACTCCCAAGGTTGCCATCTATGTCAGAGGAGGAATCGTTGAAGGAATCCGTTCCAATCTTGGAACAGACTTGGAAGTTGAAATTGTAGATCAAGATAACGAGCCAGATGAAGCGGAAGATCGTTGGGAAGAACTCCAAAATAAATTAGAATTTGGAAATTACTAATATGGGAGACTCTCATCAAAATTGGGTAGAAACAAAAACAAACCAAATGGAAAAAGACATACAACAAGAATACGAAATTATCAAGTATGCCCTCACTTTTCTCTTGTCAAACTTGGAGGATGAGGTTATAGAAGATATATCAGAATACATTGGGACAAATGATCCCGATGAAGTGGAGAAACTGATAACAGACATCATTGAAAATTACTGAATGATGAAAAAAATACTTGACATCATTTCAAGAATAAAAGAGTATATCGACTTCATTGATGGTAAAACATCATACATAACCAAACCAAAAACCAAATAGAAAGAAATAGTATGGGATACACACACTACTGGACATATAATCCAAACAATATGTTGGACACCGAAAAACTTCGTAGGAGATTTCGGGTTGCGGTGGATATAATTGAAAAGGCATACAAGAAGGTTAGGAAGAACAGATTCATTCACGAAGGACAAGCAGGAGGATTCTATAAAGGTGTTCCTTGCATCATTCGTGGTGGACTTGGAGAAGGATCACCCATGATAAACGAATCAGAAGTATGGTTCAATGGTGATGCGAAGACAGGAACGGATCACGAAACATTTGGAATCAGATGGTATCCTTCTGGTGGAGAAGTAAAAGGATTCTGCAAGACGGCAAGGAAACCATACGACATTTTGGTTTGTGTTTCTCTCCTTGCCTTCAAACACGCATTTAATGATTCAAATGTATTTTCCTTTTCTTCCGATGGAGACAATGAAGATTGGGAAGATGCAAGAAACCTATACATGGACATCACATTTTCACACATTGACAAAATCTTTCCAGAAGAAGCAAACTTGGAGGTAGCATAAAAAAACTCTTGACACACTGAAAAAGATTTCATAGATTACACGCTCAACAATCAACCATAGAAAAACCAAATGAAAACAATCACACTCAAAGAAGCATACCGAATCCTTGAAGATGCAAGTGCCGTCATCACTGATGATGTTGTGCTGTATCCATCATTATGGGAATTGACAGACGATGAAACAAATGAGTTCCTTTATCTCGAATGGGAGAATGATGGAGGGCGTTTATTCACTCTCAAATTCAATGAAGGAGACAACCAAGAAGTAAAGGTTGTGGGTTCTTCGATGTTCCTGTATGATACAGATGCAAACGGAGAAGAGGATCATACTCAAATCGCAATCTTGACAACAAAAAACTTGGAGGAATAAAAATGAATCTTTTTCACAATGAATATGTTGCAGATACTATTATGATGTTTCTGACTCTGATAATTCTTGTTCCAACTATAATGTTTGTTATTTATATTTCATCCATGAGAGGTTATGATGACGGCGAACATTCGGTAAGAACCGAAGCCGTGGAAATGGGTTATGGAGAATGGATTTCAGACTCCAAAGGTAAAACAACCTTTAAATGGAAAAAATAATATGATAACCATTGAAGATGTAAAAGAATTTGTGGAATTGATGAGCGAGGCAATCTCTCTTCACAATGCAATCAAAGATGACGAGTTAAAATCTTTAAGTAAAACAAGAAAGAAGGCATATGATGAAGTTTGTGAAAAACTAATTCAAAATCAAGTAATTAGAGAAGGAAGAATCATCGAAGGAATTTACCCATTCGTTAAACGAAAACCAAAAACAGAATAAACCAAATGAAAAAAGAACTACAAATAGACGAACTAAAATCTGTCGGAGTAACCCAAATCATTCCAGAAGATTGGGGTTCTTGGATATGGACAGACTTGAGCGATGGCGCACCATTCTCTTGGGGAGACAATAACCATAGTCTTGTGGATGCTGTGAGTTTCGGAGATCACTTGGATAGTATTCTGGAATATAAAGATGATGAAGAGTTGGAGGAAACAATCAAAAAACATCTACCAGCAATCACCGACACATTAAACTATCTACACGCAAATAACATTTACATTGACTTGGAAGAATAATACTATGGAAATATACACAATCAGCGACGACATTAAAGGTTCCCGACGACAATTCTTTCGAGATGACTTTGAAGAATGGATTGAGCAAGCCTGTGAAAAAAGAACAAGCAGTGAATTTTTTCAAAGCAGGTATGAGCAATGGCAAGCAGAAGAATTTGAAAGATTGGATGAAGAAGGTATTGACAGATCAAGGATGGAATGGTAAGATAGAAGTATAGTAAGTAATGGAAGGTTCCCGATGATCCAGATAAAAAAATCGGAAATAGATATTTGAAATTTTAGATTGCGGGTTAGAGTTCTGGCGAACTCAAGTGTCTCATAAGCACTTTTAGGTGGGTTCGATTCCCACACCCGCTAATTTTACATAAGTAATTGAAGTGTAGCTCAATGGTAGAGTCGTGAGCTGTTAACTCACTGGTTGTAGGTTCGAATCCTACCACTTCAGCCAAAATTTTTTTGAAAATACTATTGACGAGATAGAGAATAGTTGGTAGTATAGAAAAAGATTAGTAAAGGTTATCTGAACCTTGTAAAAAAAATCAGAAAAGATTTTAGCCCTCATGATGAAATTGGTAAACATTGTTGACTTAAAATCAACTGCCGTTAGGCTTCCCGGTTCGAGTCCGGGTGAGGGTAGGTTTTGCAAGGTTAGTGTAACTGGAAGCACCGACGGATTTATAATCCGTGTGCCATAGATGTTGGCCGAGCGTGGGTTCGATTCCCACACCTTGCACCAATTTGTAAGTAGTTGACATTTAACGGGCTGTTAGCTTAGCGTTCCAAAGCGTTCGGCTCATAACCGAAGGATCGTCGGTTAGAATCCGACACGGCCCACCAGTTTAACGGAGGTGTATTGGCACTGACTTCTAATCAGTAAGCGCATAATTGGATGATGCAGGTTCGAGTCCTGCCACCTCTGCCAGTTTACTATCAATCAAACCACAAACAATATCCAAAAACTTTTTGGCGTTTGCTGGTTTGAAATAGGATAAAGATGAAACATCAATGATACACATTTCAATACCTTTTTCTAAACAGGCTTGAAATTTTCTTGTATCATTATTTTGAATCTGATTTAGTTTCTTGTCACCATAGATAGGTTCATAGTGAAAGATTCCATTTAGTTCAAATGCAAGTTTCATTGATGGGATATAAATATCCAATTCAGAATTGATAGTGTCTTTTCGATTGAAGTGAATATCTAAATGATTGTATTTGGATTTTAATTCTTCTTCCAAATAAATTTCTAATTTCGATCTTCTTGTTCCATGAGTTTTATTCTTGTTGTTATAGGTTGCGGCACATGATCGGTTACAAAAACTATTTGGATGTTTCTTCAACTCTTTTATAAGTTTTTTAAATTCTTTATTACAATTCAAACAATTTACATTTACTGGATTATTTCTTCCTATTCCTAAATATCTACATTCTTTGCTACAATAATACTTTATATTTGTTTTCTTCAAGCCATATCTCGCAGTATAAAATCTATCTTTACCGACTCTATATTCCTTTTGACATTGACAGCAGTTTAGTTTGTATTCTCTCATAAGAATACTTACTCTTAACGAGACTCGAAAATGTATTTTCAATCCCCATTTTGTATGACAATACAAAAAAATGTATTGTCATACAAAACAAAAAATCCTCCGCAAAAAGTTTTGTATGACAAAAGAAAAAAACCTTGACAAAAAAATTTCTGTTGATCTAAAAGTTTTGTATGACAATAGAAAAAAATAAAAATAATTCTTGCACTACATCGAAACCTATGAGAGAGTGATTGTGTTCAAACGAACAAGAAACAAACCAACCAAACCAATGATTATTCAAGATAAAGAAACTACCATCGAACAGATCGGAACTATTCAAGACGAAGCGCAATTCAAGATGCGGAATAGCCAGAAGGCATTCCAGATTCTTTCCTCTCTCTACTCTGACAAACCACTCGCAATCGTTCGTGAGTTGGGATGCAATGCAATGGATTCCCATATTGCATCTGGTCAACCCAATCTTCCATTTGCGGTTCATATTCCAAATACTTTAGAACCTTGGTTGACAATCCAAGATTTCGGCACAGGCATCTCCCATGAGAATATCTACGAAATCTATTCTGTATATTTTGCCTCTACCAAAACCAACACCAACACCCAAGTTGGAATGCTCGGTCTTGGTAGCAAGTCACCATTCTGCTACACTGACAACTTCACGATCACTTCTGTTCACAATCAAGTCAAGCGTATCTACAACGCATACTTCAATCAGAATGGTATGCCCACAATCTCTCTGGCATCACAGGAGAATACGAAGGATGCAAACGGTGTAGCAATTCAGATTCCAATTAAGCAAAGTGATATTGGAAACTTCCATACTGCTGTCTTCAAAGCATTCCGTTTCTTCGATGTCAAGCCAATAATCACAGGTGATTCTATTAACTGGACAGACAAGGCAAACTTTGAGGGAACATTCTGGAAAAGCTATTCCAATCTGAATCAATCCTATGCTGTCATGGGTGGAGTCACATATCCAATCGACACCTACAAGGTTGACAATGACCACTACGACATCATTCGCAAAGCAGGTCTTGTGATTCACTTCAACATTGGTGAACTCGATGTCACTCCTTCCCGCGAATCCCTCATGTATCACGATTGGGTTGTCAAGGCAATCAACGATAAGATTACTCTTGTCAAGAAGGATTTTGTTACCAAGGTCGAAGATAAGATCAAGAACTCACCTAATCTTCTGGATGCTATCAAGGCACTCTACCTCTTGAGCAACCAATGGAGTTTCCTCAATTCCACTTTGATTAACGGAAAGGTATTCTGGAACAAGATCGATATTACCGATCCTCGCAAGTCAATTAAAAAGATTTGTCAAGATACATTCCAATGTTATACCAAGACACGATGGGGTCGCTCTAAGTGGTCAATCTCTGGATATGCGGATTTGAGTAAAGATGCTCTCTGGTATTACGATGACCTCAAACGAGGATCACAAAAACGAGTGACTGCTTTTATTCGCGGACATTCCAATTCGGATATTTCGGTCAATCTGGTGGATGAGAAGTCGATGAAAGATTTGATTGCTTCTGGATTCCCTGCAAGCGTATTCATTCCAACTTCCACTCTCCCTGCTATTTCAAGTGGGAGCAGAAAAGGGAGCATCAAGAACAGCAAGCCAAAAGGATTTATCAATCTCTACTCTATGGGTTCTACATATCAGTCCTCTTGGGAATCCAATAGCTTCGACCTCGCTACTGGCACAGCACCCAAGTATTATGTTGTCAAGGATGTTTCTACTTGGAAGTTTGACGGCATGGAACTCAAATCAACGGATGGTAAAAAGTTGATGACCATTAAAGACAAGTCAACTCTAAATGATTTCTGTCAGTATGCAGGAATCGACATCACCGATGTTCGCATGGTAGCAAAAAACAATGCGAAATTCCTTGACGCTCTTGGAAGCACCAACCTTGCAGATGTTGTCAAGAAAAAACAATCGAAACTTTCTTGGGACAGAATCCAGATTGCAAAGCATATCGAATTTAGAACAGCACTCAATATATCGAAGAATAGTTTGTATTCCAAAATCTCTGACACAAATCCATTCAAGATTTTTGTTGACAGCATTCTTGAAATCAAGAAGGAGATCGGAAAACTGGAAAATATCCTCCGACATATTTCTACCGAAGAACGAAAAAATGTTTTGACATATCCTTCAAAGATGGTAGAGTTATTTTATCTCGCCTGTGAAAGTTGGCAGGTGGGAGTCGAGACAACGCTTAAAGCGATTCTCGAAAACGAAACCAACTAACAAACAAACCAAGTAGTAAATAGAAAAATAGTATGAGCAATACAACCACACAAGCAGCAGTCATCATCACAGGTAGCGGCAAGATCGCCGCTACTATCAACGGACAATCCTACACGATTGACACCGATCACCCGAAATACTCACAGGCACTCGATGCGGTTCGTAACAAGAACTGGACTGGATTCATCAATCTGGTGAACATCAGCAAGCAGGTTCAAGAATACTTTGAGGGAACGGATGCCGAGATCAAAGATGGTTCTATCAACTATCATGGTCAGATCATTCACAACACTCTCACAAAGCGCATTCTCTCCTTCATGCGTGAGGGTCTTCCACATGAACCTCTCTTGAACTTCTTCAAGAACCTCATGGCTAATCCAAGCAAGCGAGCAGTAGATGAACTCTACGACTTCCTTGAAGCAGGAGAACTCCCAATCACCGAGGATGGTCACTTCCTCGCCTTCAAGAATGTTCGTAGTAATTACTTCGACATTCACTCTGGCAAGTTCGACAACTCTGTTGGCAAGGTTTGTGAGATGCCTCGCAATGCGGTTGATGAGGACAAGGAACGCACCTGTTCCTATGGACTCCACTTCTGTTCGATCAAGTATCTTCCTCACTTCTCCGATGGGGAGAATGGAAAGACAATGATCGTCAAGATCAATCCCCGCGATGTTGTGGCGATTCCAGCAGACTACAACAACACCAAGGGTCGCACTTGCCGATACGAAGTGGTAGCAGAATACAAGGAAGACTGGCGTAGCAAACTCAATCGTGATGAATCTGGTTGGGATTCCAACCTCTATTCCTCCGATGGTGGAGACTACGAGATCGACGAACTGGACGAGGTTGACGAATACGAGAACGAGAACGATTGCTCCTACTCCAACGATTGCGATGAGAACCATTGCTTCTGTCAAGACAAAGGTTATGGCTACAAACCAAGTGGTCAAAAGTTCCACAATGTTCGTGGAGCAGATGGCAAGTTTGTCAAGAAAAATTGGTAAGGTGGTTGGTCAAGGCGAGAGGGGTGGTTCCCTCTCGCCAAACCACAAAAGAAATATCAATATGGAAAACGAAGAAACACCGAAACCAATCTCCATGAAGAATGCTCTTGTAGTGGTGGTATCTCTTCATGCGGTTGCTTTATTTGGATTGATATATTTCTCATCTGTCAAGTCATCACAAGCAGAGAGTGATAAAAAATTCTTGATAGAGGACAAGTATGTAGGAGTCGAACCTTCCCCTACTCCGACTCCGACTCCAACTCCTGTTCCTGTTCCAATAGACAAGATGCCAGAAAAAGAATCTTGGCCTACTGCTGGTGTAAAGCCAGAACTCAAGACTTGGCCGAACACCAAGAAGGCAATACCTGTCAAGCAAAAAGATTCTCATTACACAAAAGAATATGTCGTCAAACAGGGTGACACATTCAATGGAATAGTGAGGAAATACAAACTCAATCCAGATAAACTAAAACAAATAAACAAAATCAAAAACGAAAACACAATCCAAGTAGGACAAAAACTAAAACTAATGTAATTATGAAACACATTCCAACACTCACTCTAATCTTCTTCCCTGACCAGTCACTCTATGCTTACGAGTATGATGACCAGAACGGGAATATCCAGATCGAATATGGATACACTTCGGTAGGTGATGCTCTCAACGGAGCCTTCAAACGACTGAAGACTTTCACGATTCTTCCCGATGTAGAGTCAAGATAAAATTCTATTGTCATACAAAACCATGGCAACAAAAAAAAGGTTGACTCGAAAGAAGCCAACTAATATGGTAGTGGTTCAAACTAAAACGAAACCTCAACTTATTATAAATGCAATGAGTTTAAAACAAAAAGTCACTATATATGTAAGTGGTGGAAAGGTAGATGATATTGTCAAGGAGAATTGTCCACAACTGGACATAGAGGTTCATGACTACGATATAGGAGACACGGAAGATAACCTACATCAAGACGAGAAAGGAAAAAGCTTTCTATGTTTCGAGTTCTAACAATTGGAATATCCTTGACATTGATTGGATGCACCACAGGAAGCAAGTATAGGTATATCGAGAATCATTATACGAATATCCAATCCCCTGTTGAATATCCAGTATATGTGGAAACACCGGTATATAGAGAAAGACCAGTATATCACTATGACTCCAGAAGAGCAACCATGGGGGATCTCGGAAGAGCAATGGGAGAAAAAATGTTGCGTAAAATGAGAGCCGCATACAATGAAAATTAATCCATATAAAATTGGTATGAACTTCTACATTATTCTAATCGTATTTGTTTTCACATTTCTCGGATGCAAAACATTTGAGAAGTATGATGAACGAATGAAGATGAAAAGAATTGCAGAGAGTATCTGGAACACTCCAGACTTGACAAGAAACAAAAAACAATAGACAATAGTAATATGAAAGATTGGTTCAAAGAAAAAATCAAACTGAAAGATAGACTCTGTTGCGTAGAGATGGTTATAGATAAAATGGTTAGAGATAAAAAGTGTGATATGATTAAAATCTTCAAGACCTTTATCTACAATAAGTGTTTTTATGCAACATAATGTCACATTTCAACATGGTGTCACATTACCGCGCATGACGCACATACACGCGAGACAATACACTATTCAAGAAAGAAGACAGGCAAGAAAGGAAAGCAAGAAAACAATCAAATCATTTTTCTTATTTCTTTTCATTTCAAATATAACAATACTAACAGCAATAGCAATGATAGCATACAACTGGTAAAATTATGAATACAATAGCACAACTACGACGAAGCGGATACAAGGTAAGGGTTCTACACTCTCGACCAAAGATGTCCATCCAAAAAATCGGTGGAGTAATGACCGAATACAACCCCAAGGGGGGAATTACTATTATCGCGGTGACATCACCAGATGGTAGGAATGCAATAGGAAAATCTAAATGCTCCGATAAAGATTCTTGGAACAGGAAGATGGGAAATCAAATTGCATTGGGTAGAGCAATGGCACAACTATAAAATAGAAACAGAATAAAAAGCGGTTGTATGTATTGTCATACAACCGCTTTTTTGTCATACAAAACTTTGTATTGTCATACAAAACTTTTAATAATTGTATTGTCATACAAAACCCAACCCCAAAAAAAATTTGAAAAATTTCTGGACACTATTGAAGGGTTGGTATAGTTTGGATGCTCAACCAAAAAACTATGAACCCAATACAATCCCTGATAGATGCAGTAGAAAATCAAACATCCCACACCATAAATTTTGAAGGTCATTCGGTTATGGTTTCTTGGAATTTATTTGACTTCGATCTATGGCATATCTGGATTGATCAAGATATAATTCATTCAACAAAAAGAAATAGAATAAAGAAAATTCTAAAAGAATGGCTTGACGACAAAAGATATTTCTGTAAAATTGAAGATTCAACACCACTTCTAATCAAAAAATAATATATGAACGAAAACGACAACTCACAAGTCATATTGGGTATAGGAATTATTCTACTTGGAATTGGAATACTTCTCATCACACCTTTTCTTCTCATCTGGTCTGTCAATGGATTATTTTCTTTGACAATTCAATACACATGGTCGAACTGGTTGTATGCTCTGGTCATCATGCTTCTGGTTAGGGGAAGCGCATCATATACAAAAACAAAAACAAAATCCAAATGAAATCATTCATGGTATATTGCACTCTGGAAACAGAGGAACCTTTTATGGTGGAAGCAGAAACATTACAGGAAGCACAGCAAGAAGCACTCAAGGAACTCGGTTGGCACTTGATCGAAAGCGAAGACGATGAAGAAGATTCTATTTCAATATAATGATGGTGGAAGACATCGAGCAGGATTTGATAGTTATGTGGGGGATTGTGTAACAAGAGCAATCTCCATCATATTTGATTTCAAATATCTTGATGCCCACGAACAGGTCAATATTCTGTCAAGAAGATTCAAAGATAAAGATTCTTTGGTTCCAAATGGAATATCTTTGTCAACAACAAAGAAGTTGATGAAACATTTCAATCTGATTTGGTGTCAAGCAAATGATTATTCTCTGATACCAAAAAAAGGAAAATACATTTTGAATCTTCCCAATCATGTATGTGCCGTAATCGATGGTGTGATCCATGACACACACGACAGCAGAAAAAAATCAAATAGAATTTATGGATATTGGAAATTCAAATGAATTTCCAAAGCGGATGGGTTTTGTATGACAATAGAAAAACCTGTTGACAGAAATCAAAAACCTGATCTCAGAGTTTTGTATGACAATAGAAAAAAATAAAACTATTTCGTTTTTTTTTGTTGACCTAAAAACGAATTGGATTTAGAGTGGGGATAGTTAGATGAATGGTTCATCTGACGAAACAAACCACATAAAAGAAAGACTACTACTATGGCACATATGATTGAAGAAAACATCGACCTCGTTTATTCCGTTGAAGGAACCGAATGGCATGGACTGGCACAAGTCCGCGAGGAGATCACCGAAACCGAGTTCGCTACTCTCTCCCATGAGATCATCGAATCACCTGTCACCTGCCAAGTCGAGGGACAAACTATCGCACTTCCGAACCACAAAATCCTTGTGGCAGATATGCGCCAGTCTCGTCCTGACTTGGATGCAGACAAGCAGTTTGTCCCTCTCCATGTTCCCAAGACTGGTTACAAGGTCATCAATAATCGTGAAGTGATCGAGTGCATGAAGGAATCATTTGCTGGATTGGATGTTAAAATCACAACCGCTGGCACTCTGGAAGGCGCGAAGAAGTTCTTCGTATCGGTTGACATTGGTGACTCTGACCTCATCATCAACAAGGACAACTTCAAGGCTTATGTCAACTTCATCACTGGTCACGATGGCACTCTGGCGATGACTGCTTACGATAGTGTAATCCGTATCGTTTGCATGAACACGCTGATGGCAAGCCGCCAAGCCGCTGGCGAGGTTGGTTTCTCGGTCTATCATACCAAGAATGCTGACCTCGCCATGAAGAACCTTCCCGAACTCTTCAACGCTATCCTCAAAGGACGCGCAAACCTCAAGGAAGTGATGGAGTATTTGGAAAGCAACAAGTGCGACCACAATGATGCGCTCGCAATGGCAGCAGGTTACTTCTGCTTGGAGACAGACAAAGCAGAACTCTCCACTCGCGCCATGAATGCCGCTCAAGGTATCGCAACTCTGTTCACTCGCGGAATCGGTAACAAAGGCGAGACTCTGTATGATCTGGCTAACGGAGCTACGGAGTATTGGACGAGCGGCGAGGGAACAGGCAAAGGCAAGACCTCTGCTGCTGACCGCACTTATCGCTCGGTCATGGGAAGTGCAGCAACCCACAAGGAGGCGTTTGTGGCAATGCTGGCAAACGATGATCGTCGCAAGGACGCTCTGAAACTCGGCAAGCAAGCTATCGCACTCTCGCTGGCAAGCTAAAGGATAAGGAACAGAAACCCACTCTCGAAAGGGAGTGGGTTTTTTCCTGTCAACATTTATTTCTATTGTCATACAAAACCTTTTGCAATAGAACATTGTGTAAAAATGCAACAATATTTTGTATTGTCATACAAAACCTATACTCAAAAAAATTTTATTTTTTTTGTTGACTCAAAAAAATTTTTTTACTATGTTCAATTCCTTATGACAACAATATCAAAAAAACAAATCGAATTCTGCTATCACATCAAAAACCGCTGGCCTCATCACATCAAAAACAAAAAACAAATCGATACCTTTCAAAAGATGGTTTTCGATGCTATTCAAAACGAAATAGATTTATTGGATGATGAAGATATTGATTGGAAAATCTTCACCCATGAAAATTCATCATTGGATAAATTCAATAGACATGAACAGATCCTTCTACTAAACCGATTGAAAAAGGCACTGGTAGAAAACAATCATTCTTTCGATGAAGAGGATTTGATTCTTGAAGAGACTCTCTATCGTGTGGTTACTGGATACTACGAATATATTTCCGATTGCAAAAAGGATTACAAAAAGGAATGGAATAGACTGAAAAAACTTGCAGGTTCAGACGATGAAGATGAAGTCAAGGATTATTACATGGATAGTATTTGGCACGATATGGATTTTGAAATTTGGC
>JACCDG011780310.1_pt1 | contig 13967 bp, 13 predicted proteins | sample 7442471 | NCBI WGS metagenome assembly JACCDG01 (sample SAMN15323444, study PRJNA562643) | freshwater metagenome | isolation source: river surface water | place: USA:Blue River Watershed | collected 2017-08-17
ACATAGCGAAGAGCATCCTTGGCGGCACCATGAACAGCAGGCATGCATCGTAAGGAATAGGCATCTTGTACTTTATTACAACCCGCATGACTTTCAGCAATGCTTGAGGTTTCAGACAAAAGAGCTCTTAAATTTGAAGCTGTTTTCGCCTCGCCGGGATGAGGCCTTGTGGCAGCAATCAAAGGGTGAAAAGCTGTGCGCGATCCTCGAAGTGCTTCTAACGTCATGGCACCCGCAATATCCATCATCCACAACACGCGGCGAGCCTGATATGCGGCCAACATCCCAACAGCTGTCATCACTTGACACCCATTGATCAAAGATAATCCTTCTTTCGCTTTCAACGTTAAAGGTGAAATATTTTTTTCACGTAAAATCTCTGCACAAGATTTTTTACTGACCTTGAAATCATCCGGACTTGTGACTTCTAAAACATCTCCTTCACCCATTAAAGATAATGCTAAATGAGACAAGGGGGCCAAATCACCACTGGCGCCAACACTTCCCTGCTGAGGAATCATTGGCAAAATATCATGCTTTAAAAACTCCAATATTTTTTGTACAACTTCGACACGCACCCCGCTGTGACCTCGAGACAAAGCGTTCGCTCTTAAAAGCATGATGGCACGAACTTGAGTTGGATGAAAAGATGGACCAACTCCCATGGAATGAGAACGGATCAAATTTCTTTGCAGAGCTTCAATTTCAGTATCAGAAATGCGCACGCTGCTAAAAGCCCCAAAACCGGTATTCACACCGTACATGACTTCACCGGCATTGATACGACTTTCGATGTAATCCCTAGATTTTTGAATTTTCTTGATGGATTCTTCCGAAAGCTCCACGCAGGCTTTTTGATGGGCGACAGCCCAGACATCCTCAATGCTTAAATTTTCACCAGTTAAAAGAATTTTTTTTTCCATGGGCCCATCTTTGGATAAAGGATCTCGGCAGTCAACTAAGACCTGAAAGGCTTTGCCGCCCCTAAGCGATTTTTAACTGTTCATCCTGATGCTTGCTCGGCTTCCAAAGACAAGCTAGGGTAAAAAACATGAAAAAAAATTCGAACTTCTCTTGCGTGCATATCCATTTTATCCTTCTTATTTTTTGCATATCCCTTCTTACAAGATTGTCGTTTGCAGAAAATCTTGAAGCACCATCTTCTGCACAGGCGACAGCGCCGTCTTCCGCACAAGCTGCAGCAAAGTTCCAACCTTACTTTGCTATCCCCATTATTTACTACACACCGGAAACAAAATTTGCTGCAGGCTTATTACAAATTTTTAATCTCAGCATAGATGCGCCTGGAAAAGTTTCCCACATCACGACAGTGCTTTCTTACACGCAGATGCAACAAAGCAATATTTTAATCAGTCCCAAATTATATTACCTGGGTGGCCAAGCCGAGCTTCAAGGAAATATCAATTACAGTTATTTTCCAAATAAATATTATGGTCGTGCCGAATTTCAACTTTCAGAACCTGAGCTTTATACGGAAAACTCTTTCACCTCTTCCATTTCCTGGGGCCATCGACTTTATAAAGATTTTCTTCTTCGAGCAGCTGTGGGCTACGATAAAAAAAACATCGTCTCTGTTGAAAACGCGCCCCAATTGGAAAACCAATTTTTAAATGGACACCGCATTGTTGATGTCTTTTCACAAACGCTTTCCATCGAATGGGATGATCGAGATTACCCTCTGGCTCCTTTTGATGGGTCTTGGTACAAACTAGCATGGACTCAAAGCAACGTATTCACTCGCACAGAAGTGGACCTTCGCCATTATCAACCACTGGGTCCCAAACGTTTATTAGCCAGCCAAATTTACGTCGGAGAAGTTCGTGGAGACAGCATCCCTTTCCAATATGATCTTTCCATTGGTGGACCTCAGCGATTACGAGGTTTTTATGCAGGTCGCTTTCGCGATCATTCCTTGGCCATGATTCAAGAAGAATATCGCCGAGACATCAATGACAAATGGTCTTTAGCTTTTTTCCTAAGCGCTGCCAAACTTGCCGACAAAACTTCAGATCTTGATCTAGGTCCTACTCGCTGGACCGGCGGAATGGGTGCTCACTATATTGTCGACCCTTTATCCCGAGCCAAACTTCGTTTAGACCTTGGCTTCAGCGAATCACGCCCCGCCTTTTACTTCATCATGAACGAAGCTTTTTAAACGAGCAGTTCTTTGACATTCAAAATCTGATCAAAGTAATCGCTGGCCTGCAATGACTTACTGACAGGTCTTGTCGTAATAAGAGCTTTCTTTAAACTATGATTTGGGTAGTACTCCAAAATTTTATCAGATCTTGTTTGCACTTCCGTGATGATTTCTGGACCCAATGGGGTATCTCCAAACTTGAACTCACACAAATGAATTGTGTGGTCATTTCTTAAATACAGCAAATCAACTTGCACATCTTTTAAATGAATAGGCCCCCAATGAATCATCTGATTTTCAATACCCAACTTTTCTGCAAAGTAAAAGGGAAACAAAAGACCTAAGTTTTCAAAGGCTAATCCTAAAAAATTATCTAACTTTTTAGATGTCAGTTTATTCATTGTCAGCCAAGGATCTGAGGAGTTTTGAATCAATCGTTCATTTCCAATAATAAATGAAAAATAAAACCGCAAAAAAGGATCTATCAGTCGATATTGAATAACTTTTGTTTTTTTCTTCTGAGGAAGCAATGAATAACTATGTATAAATTGCGCTTTTTCTAGATTTTCAAGATAGGATTTGAGTCCCCCGCCAGAGCTCATGCCTAATTTTTTAGAGATTTGAGAAAGGGTTTGTGGCCCATCCATGAGTTCACGAATAATTTTTTCATAAAACTGATGATCTCTAAATTGAGAATAAAATACTTTTTCAAACTCATTAATATAACTCGAGTTTCGATCAAACAATAAATGGCTTAAGTTTTGCTCAAAAGATAAGTTCTGTTGCAAATCATCCAAATATTTAGGAATGCCACCAAAAACACAAAGATATTTCATGATTTCATTTTTAGATTTCGTTTCCTTAAAAAAATGAAAAGCCTCGTCGGGTGGAAGTTGCAAAATATTCATTTCCTTCGTGATTCGCCCATAAAGAGCTTTCGATCGAATCACCTTTCCAATCATAAATGAAGATATTGATCCACATAATATCAATTGAACAGAACAAGACTTCCAATCGTTATCCCAATACTTTTTAAGAAGAGAGGTCAATTGACTTCGACCTGATGACATCCACTGATATTCATCAAAAAAAAGAACTACTTTCTGCTTTTTTTGACTCAATTCCTGCGTCAATAAATCCAAAGCCTGGTCCCACTTATGAATACCACGGCATTCATCTTTAGAAAGTTTAAACTGTTTTATCATTGCTTGAACAAAATGTTTAACTTGAGTTTCCGAGGATTCACCTTCAATTCCTTCTATCACAAAGTGCGGGTATTTATTTAAATGAGCATGAAATAAAAAACTTTTCCCAACTCGCCGACGACCATAGCCTACAATCAAACTAGATTTACCTTGATGATAATCGTTTTTTAGAAAATTAAGCTCATTCTTACGACCAAAGATAGATCTCATTGACGGCCTCCATAACTCTATTAGCGGATATTTATCACATTATACCTATCCGCTAATAAAGTCAACTTTGTTAGCGGATAGCATTTCTTCTTCATTTATCCGCTAACAGAGTTGCCGTCTCAGTTTGATGCAAAAAACAGATCACTTTGAACCGATTTAAGATACTAAAACAAATTGCCGATAAAGATGACAGTTTGTGAATTCTTAGCATGGAGTTGGAAAAGTGAATACTTTTGAACTGTTCAAAGAAAATCGGTATTTGGTCCACAAAACTTATATCTTTAATTTGATTGCTGTTCTTCCCATGGTTCTTTTACTTGTATCCTATGCCTTGCCACTTCTGGAAGAAGTCATCACAAAGGATCGCCAGCAAATTGCTGTGGAGTCTGCCTACAATATTTTTGACTATTATCAAAAACAAGTGGACGCAAAAACATTAAGCTTGGAAGAGGCGCAATCCAAAGCTAAAAAAACCATCGAAGCTCTTCGCGATCAGGGGAACGAGTATTTCTGGATCAATGATCTGCAAGCAAAAATCATCATGCATCCTATCAAACCAGAATTGAATGATAAGGATGGAACTGGAATTAAGGATTCCAATGGCCAGGCCATTTTTCCTGAGTTCGCACGCATTGCTCAACAATCCGAAGTTGGTGGCTTTCACAATTATACTTGGCCCAAACCTGGAAGCGATCTTCCGCAACCAAAAACATCTTTTGTGAAATTGTACAAACCTTGGGGTTGGGTCATTGGAAGTGGTGTGTATATCGATGATATCCAAGCAAAAATTCACGACTATAAAACAAAAATCTATTGGGGCATCGCTGTCGCTATGCTGTTTGTGATCGGCGTTTCTTTACTTTTTGTTTTGAATACTCTTCAAACCATTGTTCGCCCTATCGAAGAGGCTGTGGAAATTCTGGATGAGGAATCCAATACCTTAGAAAAATCCGCATCTTTCCTGACGGATGTTTCCAATGACCTAGCAAGCTCGTCTTCCCAACAAAGTGTTGCGGTGACAGAGGTTGCCTCTGCCGTCACAGAACTGACAGAGATGACGGGAAGAACTAGCGACAGCGCAAAAAATTCCAGCAAAGCTTCGGAACAAACCTCTGCCCTGTCAGAACAGGGCAAGGAATCCATTTTATCTTTAGAATCTAAAATGAATGAATTCGTCAAAGTGAATGAAAACATTCAACACATCATCGAAAAAAATACAAAGCAATTAGATGATCTTCATAAGGTCATGGATGAAGTCAAAAGCAAAACTCAATTGATCAATGATATCGTTTTTCAAACGAAACTTCTTTCTTTCAATGCCTCGGTCGAAGCAGCTCGCGCAGGTGAACATGGAAAAGGCTTTTCTGTTGTTGCCGAAGAAATTGGAAATCTAGCCAAAATGAGTGGACAGTCTTCTGTGGAAATCAGTCAAATTATTTCTCGCAGTTCAACTCTGGTCAGTGAAATTGTACGTGAAACCAAAGAAACTGTGGGCCGAGTGCTAGAACAATCTCAATCCTCGCTATTGAAAAGTCAGGATGAAATTCAGCGAAGTATCGAAACACTCAATCATATGTCCCATCAGGCAAAATCAGCGATGGAACTCAGTCAAGATATCCAAATGGCCAGCCAAGAACAGGCCCATGGCACCAACGAAATCCACAAAGCCATGGAATCCCTGGACGAAAGCAATAAACGCAACGAAGCCCTGACTCAAAAAACAAAAGTTTCCGCTTTAGAACTGAGCAATCATGCAAAGAAAATTTTGCAGCAGGTTTCCAGGCTTCGCGGCATCACCAAAGGCCGCAAGAAAGTTGAAACATCTGCAAATGAGACCACGTCTATCTCTGCTAGGAATGGAACTCATGGTAGCCTGAAAAAAGCTGCCTAACTGGATCTTTGCCTTTTTGGCATACTCTGCTTATTTGACAAAGGCTTTCGAGTTCTTCCTGATTCAAAAGACAACGATCATGAAAAAAAGAAAAAACCCCAGAGCTTGCACCCTGGGGTTTTTTGATTACCAATTTCTCAAACTCAGATTAGAAATCTAAACGAAGATTTGTGTACATAGTTGTAATCTTACGATCTAGATCTGCAGAAGGACGTCCGTAATAAACACCAGTGTATTTTTGATTTTGTTGCATATATCCAAATCTCCAAGAAAGATTTTCAGATAAATGCTGAGTCACATATGCATGGTACGCAGTACCTGGAGTTGTGTAGAAACGAGTCAAATCTTCAGCTGCAGCATTGAAGTAAAATACATCTTGTGATCCAGCAAGATACTCAGCACCCATTGTTGTATTCCACAAACGATATTTACCAGAGATAAGCATGATATTTCCATCAAAAGAAGCATCGGAACCTAAACCTGTTGTTGTGTTCATATTTCCAAATCCACCAATTGGTAGATAGAAGTAAATTGGAGTAGCTGAACTATTGTAAATCATTGGAACATACATTGTTCCTCGTGAATTCAACTTACTCATCATATAAGACAGAGATAAGTCAAAATCAGTACCGAATAATTTTTGCAAATCCAAAGAAGCTGTCGTCCAAGAGAAATCGATTTCAAGATCTGTCGGGTTAGCCATTGCTACACCTGATTGATTCAATGCTGGAAATCTAGCATCAATACCGTAGTTAAAACCTAAAGGACCAGTTTTCAAGTATTGCAAGATTAGATTTGTATTTTTTGCCAAAAAGGAATCAGCAAGGTTGTAATCTAATTGACCTGCAATAATCGAGTTTTGATTGTCCATAGGACTTCCGTTGGACGTTGGACGATCAAATAACTCATTCCCTTTAACTGGAGATCCAATATTCATACTTCCAAATGGAGTATAAATCGCACGAACTGCCAATTTATGAGCTGATGGCAGATATTGATCCAATTTGTAAGTTAAAGCAAAGCCATCCAAAGGTACGTTGTAAGACAACATTGGATACGTTCCCATGCGTGCACGACCATCCCAGTTTTGAGCAGGAGGTCCATCGGTTGTTGGGATACGTCCGAAAGAAACAACCACGCCTGTGTTGGGAACAGTCAAATCAGCATAAGCTTTTTCAACCATCATCACTGGACCTTGGTTCGTATACCCATAACCATCAGCTGAGTAAACATCCATCAACAACGGAGAAGATTGACCTTGAGTTGCCCAGCGGTTCATATGCTTCGTCATTGTCATACGTGAATAAAACTTAACATTTTTAGATACATTCGCATCTGCATTGAACTGAAACTGCATACGAACGTAATTCCCCTTGGAATCCATAATAGGTTGACCCAAAGCCGAATTATATAGACCACGAGCTAAATATCCTGGAGTTGAACTTACTGTTGCCGCTAAAGTTGCAGGCATTGCAGTACTTGAAGTTGCAGTTGAAGGAATTGATGGAGCAACAGCTGTTGCTGCACTGTAAATCGGTGGCGTATAAGCTGCATCCTGTTTGAAACCAATGTTATCGTAGCGTGTAGACAACATTCCGCTAAAGTTCCAAATATTCAAGCTCTGAGAAGCTTCCAACTCACCCACACGGTCTTCCAAGGTCATCGCTTGGGAAACTGGTGCGGCAACGACTGCAAGTCCTAATGCCATCCCTAGTATTAATTTCTTTTTCATAAAATAAATCTCCTTAAAATTAATTTAAACCCAATTACTGTCCAACGACCGCACCGGTATTTTCTTTCAAACAATCCACATTACATCCATCAGCATCCACTTTTTGACCAGGGACACAGTTCAGATACAATGCCTTCACCAGACGAAGGGCATCCGCATTTGCAACATCTTTGCTGCATGCTTTTTTGATTGCTGCTTGTACATCTTCTACTTTTCCTGCGAAAGCCGGCTGGATCCATATTCCTAGTGCCAGCATACAGGCCATGACTCTTGTTGTTTTCATTGAAGCGAACCTCCATGTTTAATGTCGCCTTTACATTGCAAAGAAATATTAACCAAGAGTCAAAAGAATTTACGTTAAGTATTTGTAAGTCTTATATGTCCAGTCTGGTTTTCTGGACTATGGTCCAGCTCTTGCTTTTCAAAAATATAATTATGTTGAACGAGAAAATTATGTATCGTGAAAAATAAAAAACCCTCAAGGTTTATACCCGAGGGTTTTCTATGTGATTATTTTTTAGTTCTCTTCTGTTTTAAAATTTAAAATTTAATTCAGAAAATATCACAAGGTTTTAAAACATATCGTATCGAAGAAAGCGGCACTCCAAATTACTATTGTAAACTGGAATACGTTGAGACGCTTTTAATTTCATATCTGCGATCAAATCTTTATTCCCTGAAAGAATCCATGCTGTCCAACCAGGAAAACGATGTTTCAAAGTAAATCCCATATCCCGATAAACATCGCGAAGATTATCTTCATCCCCAATGCGTGTCCCATACGGAGGATTCACAACAATCAATCCCTTTTCACAAGGCGCTTCAACCGTGGCCACACTTTCTGATTTGAATTCAATGACATGATCAACGCCCGCACGAATAGCATTTTGTTTTGCAATGGCGATGGCTTTGCGATCCACATCATATCCATAAAAATGAAAATCTAAATCTTGCTTTTCCTCATTCATTGCTTCTTGAACCAAACGTTCCCACAAAGCCTCATCGTAACTTTTCAAACGCTGAAATGCGAACTCACGACGAAATGATCCCGGAGCCAGATTCATAGCAGCCATCGCCGCTTCGATAAGAATCGTTCCTGAACCACACATAAAATCTACAACAGGCGTCTTTTGATCCCACTTTGCCAAAGCCAACAAAGAAGCCGCTAAATTTTCCTTCATCGGAGCATCGCCGCTTTCTTTACGATAACCACGCATGAACAAACTTTCACCCGAAGTATCGATTGCGATTTCAAATTTATTTTTCACTCCACGAACATAAATACGAACATCAGGGTTTGCACTGTCCACATCAGGACGTTGGTCTTGAAATTTTTCTCGGAACTGATCGGCGATCGCATCTTTGATCTTCATTGCAACAAAACGCTGATCCTGAATTTTTGAATCTCGCACGCTGGCTTCAATTTTGAAAGTTTGATTCACGTCAAAATGTTTTGTGAAGTCGTATTTGATCGCATTGAAGTAGAGATCATCCCCTTGGTAGGCGACAAAATCATAGACTGGCTTTAACACCCGAGAAGCAATTCTAGATTTTAAATTAACTCGGTAACAGTCTTCCCAATTTCCATCGAAGAAAACTCCTCCCATGGCTCGTTCGGTTCTTTGGATTCCCAAACTGTGAAGTTCATTTTCAAGAACCTCGACCAAACCCTTAGCTGTGGATGCAAAAAAACGTGACATAGGAACTCCTTCGCGTTGTTGTGGCCCAGCAGAGCACTCAAGACCACAACATCACCGGAATGGCACGTCGATCTGGATTATGTCTCTTGGTACCGCGGACCGCCGCCTCCTTCGGGGACTGTCCACTCGATATTTTCAAAGGGGCACTTTATATCACAGGTTTTACAGTGAATACAATTTGTGAAATTGATTTGTAAATCATACTGACCCGGATATTTATTCGACGGTAACATCTCGTAAACACTGGCAGGACAGAAATGGGTGCATGGAGACTTATACTTCGGAGCGCACTTCGTACGACAAACATCCCCATCGGCCAATAAAAGATGATTTGGAGAGTCCTCATCGTGCATGGTTCCTGTCAAATAGACGCTGGAGAGCTTATCAAAGAACAAAGTCCCATCCGCCTTCGGCAATTGATTGGCTGCATCCGACAAGCCCTGGGGCCCCCAAACCTCAACCACGGTTTCTGTTGTGGCACTGTCTTTATGACAGGGCATTGGATCCACCAATCCACGCCCCCCGGTTAACTCTTGCAATGCCAGCAAAGGCATCGATGCAAACATCCCCTGACTTAAGGTTTGATGGAAGTTGCGAACCTTATAAAGCTCAGACTTCACATAACTTTGTTGGATTTTATTTTCATAACCCTGCAAAGTCTGTGCAGAACTATCATTCTTCAATAAAGCTTGCATGATGGACTCTGCAGCCAGCATCCCTGATTTCATAGCAAGATGAATCCCTTTCAGCTTTTGCACATCCACCATGCTGGCAGAATCTCCGCAAACCAAAAAGCCATCGCCATATAACTTGGGCATTGAATACCAACCACCGGCAGGAAGAGTTTTCCCTCCGTAAGCGACAACTTTGCCTCCAGCTAAGAGTTTTTGGAAAAATGGATGAGTCTTCAGTTTCTGCAATTCACGATGGGGATCCAATAAAGGATCTCGAGTGTCCAAATAGGCAACTAACCCCAATGCCACCTTATCTCCAGGCAAAGTATAATAGAAGGTTCCGCCTATGGACTTTGATAATGGAAATCCCATGGTATGCACGACCTGTCCAGGCTTCACTCGCCCCGCAGGCAATTGAATGATTTCCTTAACACCCTCTTCGAAAACTTCTGGATTTTTTCCACTTCGCAAAGATAATTTTTCACAAACCTGCTTGAACAATGAACCCCGAGTTCCCTCAGCAAATAAAGTCACCTTCGCTTTTAAAATAAGGCCTGGTTCAAAATTGGACTTCGGCATTCCGTCCTTATCGCGTCCCTTATCCCCGGTACGAACTCCAATAATCCGTGAACCTTCATACAAAGCTTCCACAGCGGCAAAGCCTGGGAAAATATTGATTCCCCTTTGCTCGCAAAGACCCGCCAACCAACGATTGAGCTTTGAAATAGAAACGATCACATTCCCCACATTATGAAATGGAGGGGGAACCATGGGAAGCTTGATGGCCTTTTCTTGGGCCAAATAATAAACAGCATCTTCCTTCACTTCGCTTTCAATGGGACATCCTAATTCTTGAAAATTGGGAACAAGTTCCTTCAAAGCGCTGGGATTCATCACGGCACCGGAAAGACTATGAGCGCCCACCTCGGCCCCCTTTTCAATCACGGCAATCATGGTTTCTGGAATTTCAGGACCCGCCTTCTTCCCCTGGCGAACAGATTCATTGTGAGCTTCAATTTCTTGAGACAAATGCAAGGCTGCAGACAATCCTGCAGATCCAGCTCCCACGATCAATACATCGACATCCATAGTTTCTCGAGTGACGCCTTCTGGTAAAACTTCATTTTTTTGTATTTTCATCGATTTTTCCTTCGAATTAATCTTCGCTGTTAGGTTCGGTTGAGTTCTCAAGTGAATTGCTGTGTTTTCGACTAGGAGCTAAAACTTGAGGTTGAACGCGCAAAGGCTCCTCATCTTTTCCGCCAGGATAAAGACGGGATCGAGATTTTTCTTTCAACGTGAGTTCCTGATGAGGTGCGGGTTCATCACTTCCAAAAAAAGCCGCAAAACAAAAAGGTGCTAATAAGATCAAGGAAACAAAGATAAGTATCCCGCGAAAGTCATTTCTTGTTTTCATATCACTCCCAATGCAGCTATTGATCACGTGTTGATCTCGATCAAAACAAATTATTCCCCAATGGGCAAGATCGAAGCTTTTCGTTTCTTTTCAAATAAGCGTCGATGATCTGCCATGGGAATCTGGGTTCGTACGCGACGAACTTCATCTAAATGCAATTCGCACTGTAAAATATCTGGCCCTACTTTTTTCGATTCCGCAAGAATACGTCCCCAAGGATCTATGATCACAGAGTGACCATAGGTTTCTCGATGCCCTCGATGACTGCCTGATTGAGCTGCAGCAACCACATAGCATTGACTTTCGATGGCCCTTGCTCGCAGCAAAACTTCCCAGTGGGCCTTTCCTGTGGCCACCAAGAAAGCACTTGGAACCAAAATCACATCGACAGGATGATGAGCATACTCCACAAAAAGTTCTGCAAATCGCATATCGTAACAAATTGTCTGTCCAAAACTCCACCCTCGATCTTCAATCACACTGGGCTGACTGCCCGCCTGAAACACATCGGACTCTCGGATGGGTTTTTGACCCACCAGTTGAATATTAAAAAGATGAATTTTTTGATAACTTGGAAGAACCTGATTCCTGGTCACAACCACAGAGGTATTTGCCGCCAACCCTTGACTTTCCAAAGGAAGACTTCCCACATGAAAACGACACTGATATTTATCAGCAAGTTTTTGCAAGCGCTGAAAAACAGGATCTGTGCTTTGAAAAAAAGGGACGGCCTGCCCTTCGATCACTCTCATATACAAAGCATTCTCTGGCAGACACACCCAGTGCCCCTGTGGCGGAATCGGTGCAGACTCTAATAGCTGCTGGATTTGCTGCATATTTTCATCCACATTATCGACAGAGGTCAGCTGCAAAACTGTTACCGGCATCACATTCATGGCGTTCCTCCTCCAGATGTTCCAGAGGCTCCTTTATCAGAGCATTTCCATCCCACTTTTTCTAAATTTTTTTGAATTTTGGACATCACATCCAAACAGGTTTTTTTCTGTTGAGACCGGCCAGATTCCGTTTCCTGCCCACCCTTATCGTAAAGGACAACACATCCCCCTTGATCCGTGGTCTTGAGTCTTAAAAGACGAACCTCCGATTGATGTCGACAAATGGTCAGAAAGGAGGAGTTCGACGAAGCCTCTAAGGCCCACCCTCTTTCTAGAAAAAAGAAAGAACCCAGGCCTAAACAAAGACATGAAATGGAATTAATTATATTTTGCGTCATTTTATTGCCTCACAGATATCCCATCATGATGGAAATTCAGCTTTCAGGCAACGAAAGAAGGAAGATTGGCATTGACGTTATCGTCAACGCAAAATGCCGAGTGAGTAAATACTCCTCGGCATTTGTGCATTTTCTGCCAAAGTCTTTTCAATCAACTTTGAAACAGAAATTCCGTTCCAAAACTCAATCGGGATTAAGCAGTTTTAGATGATGTTTTCTTTTTTGAAGTCGCTTTTTTAGCAGCAGCTTCAACAAGTTTCACATTTGAATAATGAAGGAAACCCTCTTGAGTTTTCAATCCATCTTTTTTATCAAAGTGTGTTTGAACGCGTACGCCCTGAACTTTCACCAACATTTTTGTTGGATTCACTTCAAGAACAGCACCTTTTTTACCTTTATCAGATCCTGCAATTACTTGAACTGTAGATCCTTTTTTTACTTTCAATTTCACGACGATCTCCTGTGACTTGCTTGATTATTTAGACGCGCTCGCATTGAGTTTGCGACGGATACGGCGACGAGCATCCAAAGCACGTTTAGAAAGAACTGATTCATCTTGTTTAAGGATAAATGAATCAAAACCACCTACGTGTTCCATATCACGAACCGCAGAAGCGGCTACGTTCAAGCGAACCATTTCGTTCAAAGCTTTACTATAGATACGCTTGTTTTGAATATTAGGTTGAGCAATCGACTTCGTTTTGATGTTCGAATGGCTCACAAGATTTTTAACAATGGGACCTTTCCCTGTTAACTCACAACGGCTCATAGGCTCTCCTTGCAATGTTTTAGAACGGAATCCACTGATATATTGAAAAAGAAGCTTGTTGGCAACCGAAATTTAAAGTATACCTTTCGAACCTCAACATGAAGGAGTTTTTCAATGGCTAGAACTAAATACCGTTCCGACTTTAGCGGCGATCAACTTTTTGATTATAAAGATCCCGTAAGCCTTTCTCGTTTTATCACTGATGGTGGAAAAATCACACCAGCTCGCATTTCCAAACTTAGCCTTGCGCAACAACGTCAAGTTGCTGCAGCCGTGAAGAAAGCTCGTAGCTTAAGCCTTCTTCCTTCTGGAAATGATGCTTATGACCATTTCAATCGCTCAGAGTCTATCTCTGCAGTTCCTTTTGAAATCTAATCGATAGCATTTTCATTCGAAGCCCCCAGCAAGTTTCTTTCAACTTTGAGAAAATCATCCCAAAGGGGGGCTTCTATGATCATATCTTTCCCCGTTTTTGGATGCTGAAACTTCAATGTTTGAGCGTGCAACATCAACCGCGGGGCCTTTCGATCGATACGATAATAAAGAGCATCTCCTAATATAGGCACCTGCGAATCACTTGCATGGATTCGAATCTGGTGCATACGACCTGTCACAGGGCTCGCTTGGATTTTTGCGCCTTTTTCTGATCTTTTTTCCACTTGAAAACGAGTATGTGCAAAATCTCCCCCGCTTTTCACAGAGCGCATTTTGCTTTTTCCACCCATTTTTTGAGCCTTCAGATAATTTTGAACCTCCCAAGTCTGCTGCAAGGGCTGCTTATCTGTCAAAAAGACATAGTTTTTTTCAAAGTGATGCTTCTGAAACATCTCGGAAACAGGCTTATTCATGGAAGGATGAATCACCAATAAAAGCACGCCGCTGGTTGGAACATCCAGTCGATGATGCAAAGCAACTGTAGGCCATTTTTTATGATCCAGAAGCAGCTGATATAAATTGGGACGAGACTTATCGAC
>JACCDG010392724.1_pt1 | contig 13965 bp, 10 predicted proteins | sample 7442471 | NCBI WGS metagenome assembly JACCDG01 (sample SAMN15323444, study PRJNA562643) | freshwater metagenome | isolation source: river surface water | place: USA:Blue River Watershed | collected 2017-08-17
GATATGGGTGTATGGAAATCAAGCCAAACCAGAGCCCCTTTGTGCAATCTATTCAGCACATATTTTAGCCAAAATCATAGCGAATCCACCCGAAAAATTTAGTTTAATGAGTTTGCTTAAAAGGCACAAAACAGCATTTCTAAATATTCCGAAAGATGAAATTGCATGTTTTACCAACTTTAATTACCCACCAAGTGAAATGCTGACTTAGGCGATTCACATAATTCACAGCAATAATCCGAAGGCAAATCTTCAAAAAACGTACCCACCGTAATACCTTTGCCTATATCGCCATAGGCTGGATCGTACCGGCTTAAACAATTCTGACAAAAATACCTATCCTCTTTTAAATTTTCGTGTATACGTATATCGGGTAAAAGCGATTGTTGAACTTGGGAAGTTCGAAATTTATAAAATGACAAAATTGCACGACGCAATTGTTCTCCCAAAACAAATTTAGGTACTCCCTTGCAAAACAAAGAGCCCGTACGCTGATTTGGATTAAAATCATGTGCGCACATGATATCATAAACCTGAAATAATCCCCATAAAATGGGTCTAGATCGAATGACAATGCCACCAAATACCTCGCTTTTCGGTCGAGTTTTGATCCCAATGCTCAGGCCGAATGATCGTGTATCTTCGATACTCAATTGGCGGACCAAAAACTGTTTCAAATCCAAACCTGCAGGGCTATGATCTTCTAATTGAAAATTTAGCTCATTTGCGGCATGTCGCATATTAATTTGATGCTTTTCAAGCAATAAATTCCATGCGCCTTTATCCTTTTCCTCTATCCCCTTAATCATTAATGTTTTCCAGGGTGTAGATCCCATTTGGCCAACTTTTGTATCCAAACACAATTGACAAGCCTCCCTTAAAAAATCACAACTAAACAATTCTTATCGCCTATAAATCCCTAACCAATATCGATTATTGTATCGATTCAAGCCCTCATAATAAGGCAAATTAAATGCTGGCAATTGAGCGGGCAAAATCGCCGAACGAATGACAAAATCTTTCAATTCCATTCGTGACATTAATTGCTCTCCATTTGCCTCTACCTGATCATAAAATGATTCACGATCAGCGAGTATTAATTCCTCTAAATTTTTCGAAAAGCTTGCTACATCCTGCGTATATACAATTGAGGTCCATTCATAAATCACATTAGTTTTGGGAAATCGAATAAACAAATGCCAAAAATGTGCTTCAGTTGCTGACGCTACCCAATTTATATTTCCAGTCAATAAAGGTGTAAAACTTTGATTACTATCTGAAATATTGATTTTCAAAGTGGGTAAATAATCAATTCCATCCAATATGTCTCGGTAAACACCTTCACTAAGCCAAGTATCCTGAATAAAAACTTCTTCAGCTGGATAAGAACTTACAATATTTGGATATAATTCCTCGTTGATTTCAAACCGAATTTCTGTTTGGTCTAAAATCGACACTAAATCTCCTACCATATCTGCTTCCAAAGGTATCAAAAGCTGCTGACGCAAACCAAAGCGAACCTGCCGAATTTTCAATCGATCCAGGATGTTTAATATTTCCAACAAATCCCCAGGCGAAATAATCCCCCCAAGAAAATTAATCTTTACATAGCTCATACTAATCCAAATTCATGCATCGCAATGGGAAAATTTTTATTTTCATGACTGGGATTTGTCAATTTTAATAAACTGAATCGTTGCAAATTACTCAAGCCATTCCAAGCACCTACCGATATTTCCCAACCGAACTCACGAGCTTTGGCAGCCATCCTGATAGGCACTTCGGGTCCTTGATGCCAAGCATCCAATATTTTTTCAGCTGGTAACTCTGCTGCTGCTTGACCCGTATATTTTTCAATCAACTGAGACAAGTAATGAGCATAAAGTGCTTGATCTGCTTTGGATTCACATGCGTACAAGGCCAATGCTAACTTTTCGTCCGAGCTAAACTTTGCCCAAGCGGCTAATTTCAACTTTATACGCACAGCGTCTAATTTAAAACGAACTGCCATGGGTATACAACGCATGTTCGCTTCCATGAAATCTTCTTCAAACATGAAATATTCTATACCTGATTTACCTAAGAAAATAGATGGTTCCATAAGATTACGATTGTTTCAAATTTCGTTGCAAAATTGATTTAACTTCAGGCCGACAACTTCCACAACCCATGCCCGCCCCACTTAACTGACATAATTGCAGATGATCCGTACATCCCGCTTCAATTTTAGCGATCAAATTCCCTTCCCCGACCCCATTGCAAGAGCAGATCAATTTTCCTATGACAGGCTCAGATGTTTCACCTGATCGCAATAAAAGTAACCGCTTTTCGCTTAACTCAATTTTCTGCTCAATCAAATTTCGAAATTCTAGGAACTCTCTTTTATCTCCTATCAAAATGGCTCCAATTAGTCGGTCGTTGTGAATGATACACTTCTTATAATATCGTTTCGCCTTATCCACAAAAATCACCTCCTCATAAGCCGGGTCTTTAGGACATTCAACTACCCCCATGGAACATAAATCCGTCCCCTGCATTTTCAAAATATTCATCAATAATGATCCCGAATATTGCTTTGAAATATCTCCACTGAGGTAACGAGCAACCACTTCTGCTTGTTGTTCTGCGGCCGCAGTAATCCCATACAACGAGCCTGCACATTCGGCAATTTCACCAATAGCAAAAATAGAAGGATCACTCGTCTGTAAATATTCATCCACACATACCCCACGTTGAGTAAGTAAATCCGCCTCTTTTGCCAATTCAATATTAGGAATTGTACCAATTGCAATTACAATTCCCTGAGCTTGTAATGTCAAGCCACTTTTTAGTCGGACACCTTCTACGGCATAGGTACCCAATACGCGTTCTATTTCGTCATTGTAATGGATAGATATCCCTCGATCTACTAATTCTTCATGCAACAATTGACTCCCCAATGGATCCAGTTGACGATCCATAAATCTTGAATTTCGGTGCACCAAAATTACAGGTATCCGCATTTCCTCCAATGAAGCGGCCAATTCAATACCCAGCAATCCCCCACCAACAATAATAACCGGGCCCTTCGTTGGATCTATATGCGCTCGAAAGCGGTCAGCATCCGGCCTACTACGCATCGTAAAAATTCCTTGTAAAGGTGGCAAATCCTTTAGTATTGCAGGCCGACTTCCTGTCGCTAATATCAGAATATCATATGCATGGATATCCCCGTTCGAGTCAGTTACTGATTTATTTTCGCGATTAATGGATTTGATTGCTAATCCCCGATGCAAGGTAATGGCATGCTCAACTTCCTCATCGTCCGACATCTTCACTAAATTCATCCATGGTAATGTCCCATTGATATAATCGGGTAATAAAACCCGGTTATAAAATGGCAAATCCTCTTTACTGAATACAACTATTTCGTCTTCCGAATTGGCTAATCGATACGACTTTACAAATCCGCATGCGCCAGCACCGGCACCTATAACGACTATTTTTTGCTTCTGTTTGATGAAGGCTTGAACCGAAACAGCCGAAAATTTAAAATCAGGCTCTTTACTTTTCGGATCCACAAGTGAAGATGTCAAGTTATTCACGCGATTATCATCTCGACCCGCAATTTTTCCCCAGTGCATAGGCATAAAGACACCTCCAGGTTTTATGTTCTGACTAAGCTTGGCTTTAACCCGAACAAATCCACGCTTATTTTTAACTTCCACTAAAGTCGCTTCTTGAATTCCAAGTCTAGCTGCATCCGATGGATGTATTTCCAAAAATGATTCAGATAGATGTTGTTTCAATTTATTCACTTTCCCAGTTTTTGTCATCGTGTGCCACTGATCCCTTATCCGACCTGTATTTAAGATAAATGGATATTCATCACTACACTTTTCAGAAGTATTTTCATCTGATACGGCATGGATTTGGGCTTTACCAGAAGCAGTATAAAAGTGATGGTCTGTAAATAAACGAGGTGTTCCAACTCCTTTAGAACCGCTAGGGTATGGCCACTGTACTGTTCTTTTTTCTTTTAAGATTGTATAGTTCAAGCCACTTATATCGATGTGTGTCCCAGCAGTTAATTGAGCATGTTCATCATAAATCTCACGAGTTTGATTAAAGTTGAAACCAGCATAACCCATTTCTTGGGCAAATCGGCAAATAATGGTCGCATCTGGGAGTGCTTCCCCTGGTGCATCAACTAGTTTAGGTAAGTAGGAAATACGCCTTTCTGCATTAGTCATCGTTCCTTCTTTTTCGGCCCACGCAGCCGCAGGAAAAACTACATCAGCATATGCTAATGTTTCAGCACAATTCGATATTTCTTGTACAACAACAAATTTGGCTTTTTTCAAACCAGCCTCAACAAGATGCACATCAGGCATACTCGTCAAGGGATTAGTACATATAATCCAAACAGCCTTCAAGGTCCCCGCTTCTAAAGCACTGAACATTTCCGTTGCACTTAAACCTGGTTTCGATGCAATCCGACCTGAAGGTACGCCCCAAAATGCTTCTACCTCTTCCCTGTGAGCTGAATTCAATAAATCACGATGTGCAGGTAATAAATTCGATAAACCACCCACCTCTCGGCCACCCATCGCATTAGGCTGACCCGTCAATGAAAGTGGTCCAGCCCCGGGCCTGCCTATTTGCCCCGTAATTAAATTCAGATTAATCAACGAAAGATTTTTGTTCACCCCCACAGCACTTTGATTGAGGCCCATAGTCCACATACTCATATAAGCCTTTGCTCCAGCTATAAAACTTGCTGTCTGTTCTATAGCTGCTGTTGAAACTCCACAAATCAAAGCCGCCTCCTCAATAGTTCGCAAAAAAACAGATTCGCGATATGCTTCGAATCCTTCCGCATGTTGCTGGATAAAATGTTGATCAACCGCCCCCATTTCGATTATTAGTCTACCAATAGCATGATGCAAAACAATATCTGTTCCAGGATTGACCTGAAGGTGAATATCAGCTAGTTCACAAGTTTGCGTCTTGCGTGGATCACTGACAATGATTTTAAGTTGAGGATTTCGTTCCTTGGCCGCTTCAACGCGCCTCCAAAGTATGGGATGACACCAAGCAGGATTTGCCCCTGCAACAAATAGTACATCCGCGAAATCTAAATCCTCAAAAGAAACAGGCACAGAATCCTCTCCTAAACTCAACTTATACCCAACAACAGCAGAACTCATACAAAGGCGTGAGTTAGTATCAATATTATTACTACCGATATACCCCTTAATCAACTTATTAATCACATAATACTCCTCGGTAAGACATTGACCTGATGCATAAAATGCGACAGAATCAGGACCATATTGCTTAATCAGAGCCTTAAATACGGCAGCTGTGCGTTCCATGGCTTGATCCCAACTAACCCGCTTTCGGGCTTGGTTTTTGCCATATCGAATTTCTGGATAAAGTAATCGATCAGAGGAATCGTTAACGGTATAATGTAAATTCATTCCTTTACTGCACAGTTTGCCATCATTGACTGGATGACCTTTTTCCCCTTCTACGTGCAGCCGACCTAATGGATCTTTTTGAATAGATACACCACAGCCAACACCGCAATAACAACAAGTGCTTTGGTGCTGTGTAAAACCGGCTTTCAGGTGTTTCTCCATCGTTTTATATTTAAGCCAAATGTAATTCTACCGACTTTTTGGATTCCGAAAAACGGGTAATAAAAACAATCACCGAAACAGCTATAGCAATAAGACCGATGTACCCAAAGGCTTGCATATAAGTAATGGTTTCACTTTTAAATAAAAATCCAAATAACATACCTCCAACATTTCCGCCGGCCCCTACCACACCACTCACCAGTCCAACATTTTTTGTGTTAATAAAAGGAGTAATAGCATAGGTAGTTCCATTAGCCATTTTTAAGAACAAAGCAAAAGTGACCATTGACAAAATTGCTAATGTCATATTTCCTGAATTAGCAAAAAGTAGCAAACCTAGACCTTCCAACAATAAAACAGATGCTAACAACAAACCTTTTCCTCGCATTCCATAGCTTCGTCCCACCCGATCAGCAAATATGCCCCCAAGTGCGCGAGCAAAAATATTCATAAAACCGAAAGCCCCAGCCCAGAAACCAGCAGCACTTTGACTTAATTTATATTCTTGAACAAAATGCAATGCTGCCACATTATCAAATGTAATCTCCATACCAAAACAAACAGCATAGGATAATGCCAAAGCCCAAACTCGCCAATCCTTAAGTACGGAATAATCTGTTTTTGTTTTCGCTTGAACTTCGCGCTCAATCTCATCGTAATTCCCTGCTGGTGTATCTTTAGTGAAATAAAAATAAACAAAAGCCATGATAAGCATCATCACACCAGGCAAAATCATCGCATACCTCCAAGCATCCGCTTTCACAAATCCAAAGCCAACAATCACTGAAAAAACGATTGGCATTAACATGTTTGTCACCCCACCACCTAAATTTCCCCAACCACCAGCGACTGCATTTGCTGTTCCTTTCAATGCAGCTGAAAACATCATGGAAGTATGAAATTGCGTAATAACAAATGATGCGCCTATAATGCTTATGGCTAATCGAAACAATAAAAAACTCGTGTAGCTATCTGCTAATCCCACGCACATGACAGGGATAGACCCGATTAACAATAATGCAGTATAGGTTTTCCGAGGTCCCCATGTATCACATAACCGCCCTATTAGCAATCGTGCTATAATAGTTCCCGAAACTGAGGCAATGATGATATTTCCGATTTGAGGTTTCGTCAAATGCAAGGTTTCTTTGATTGTTGGCATCAATGGTGCTAAACCAAACCATCCAAAAAAACAAACAAAAAAAGTCATCCAAGTGATGTGAAACGTGCGCATTTGTACGCCACGGAAAGAAAAAATACTTAATTTTTCGAGAGGTTTAATCGTATTCATCTTGTATACATTTAGGTGGATTAAAAAATAACATTCAATTGTAGGTAGGCCCAAGAGGCCTTTTTCTGTGCGGTGCCAGGATTTAAGTCCTTCGCAAGGACCATAGAGTCACTAGCATGTAGGAACGAATAACCAAATTCGAGTGTACTGAATTTATTCAGGGAATAGGTACTTACCCAATCCATCTCAAACCCGAGATAAGGATCTATTTTCTGTCCATCCATGGCTTTTTGATCTGCCGCCAAAGCGAAATAATGGAGGTCGATTCCTGAATTAAATCGTTTATTCGAAGACTGGTATTTGACCTTTAAATATGCATCAGATAACCCTCCTTTGGGAGAACCTGTTCCTGCATAGAAATAATCCATCAATCCCCAAAACTTATGTGGAGTTCCGTACAATGGGTCAAATCTCCGATTCATTTTCGAGCTATCAAATGCATCATTACCCGAAACCAAATCCCAACCCGCTACATATGCTATCTGTTTTGGCTGATATGTGAGCGCGAAAGAAGAAGTGTACGCATTCAAATTAAGTCCATCCTTGTCATGACCCGTTTGATAATACATCGCAGCATAAAGCTGAATGACTTTTGATAATGGAATCGTTAATGTTGAACCCAATGTCCATCTGGCATGAAGGGTGTTCGAATGGTAACGTCGCCCATATATATATGCCGTATCCTTTCCTGCAATTGTACGTAATGAGTCCACTTGAAAAGCACCAAACTGGTCGCTAACGACTAGCCCAGACCACTTGGCTTTTGCAATATTTTTTGCCAAATATAAAAATTGAAGCGATTTATAATTTTGACCTAATGCATTTGTAGAAGGAGGATTTATTAACCCAGCAGAACCTGTCTTGCTAGATATACCATTGGCTGCAATCAATGGAACAAAACCCGACGGGGTTGGAACTAAATTACCTTTACTATCCTTGACATATGGCAAGACATTTCCTGGTACATAATAGGTGCCATCTGTTTGAAATGCATCAGTATTTTGATTATATGCAATACCAAAATCAACACGCCATCCTTTGTGAAGCATTTTGAAGACCATCGCATCATGTCGGCGAGCTTGTTGCAACCAATCCAGATTACCTAAAAGTCGGGAATCGTCATAGACTAATTCTTGCCGGCCAATCTTCAGACCCAAGTACTCTACGAATCCCGGCAAACTAGTGTCTTTTTTGTTCATCAAAGAAATTTCAGCCCATGCCTCATGGATACCTAAACGAGAACCTTCAGCAGTAGAAATTGTAGAGGCATCTTGACCCCATACACGCACGTCCTGAATTGATGCTTGAAATTGTACTCGATTACTTTTAAATGCACTTGTCACCCTAGCCCGCTGTGATATAAAAAAAGCCGGTTCATTCGTATTAAGGCGCAAAGTTCCAAACCCATCGCGGTATTCAGCACGGTTACGAAGTTGGCCCGACCAAGTTAGCTGTCCGAATGCCTGGCATCCGAAAAGCAGAAATATCCAAAGTAATTTATAGTTCATCATCCGTAATACTTAGGAAAACTTGATCATCATCCACACGTACTTGATAGGTTTTAATGGCGCATTCATCACCACTCAGACATTCTCCTGTTTTTAAAGAAAAGGTCTTTTTGTGAAAGGGGCATGCCACTTTGGGCTCATCTCCTTGGGATCCTATCATCCCTCGACTTAATGCCATTTGATGCCGGTGTGGACATTCATTTTGTGTTGCATACCATTCACCTCTTCGCTTAAAATGGAATAAAGCGATTTGTAAGTCAGCTACTTTAACACATACGCCTCCATTCTCAGGAACATCTTGTACCGAGCAAGCGTGAATCCACTTGTCATTCATTGTATCTACCATAGCTATATTATTTCCAGGCTTTCGCCATTTTTTGTTCACGTAATTCGTCAAATTGTACTGTGGGGTCTTTTTCTTCAGGTGCGTTCACAAAGTGACTGAAGCGTTTTCTGAATGCAGGATTTTCAACTGCGGCCTTCCATTCACAGACATAATTATCGACCAATGATTGCATCTCAGTTTCTAGTTCTGCCCCTAAGCCTAAGCTGTCATTGACTACTACGTTACGCAGATAATCCATTCCACCCTCTAGTTTATTTAACCAAGTAGCTGTTCGGGTAAGAGGGTCAGCCGTCTTAATGTAAAACATTAAGAATCGGTCGATGTAGCGAATGCACGTTTCACTATCCAAGTCACTCGCTAATAAAAGCGCATGTTGCGGCTTCGATCCGCCATTCCCACAAACATGTAAATTCCATCCTTTTTCTGTGGCGATGATTCCAAAATCTTTACTTTGCGCCTCAGCACATTCGCGAATGCAACCAGAAACACCTCCTTTAATTTTATGCGGAGCACGGATTCCTCTGTAACGCTCCTCAATTTGAATGGCGAAGGAAACGGAATCATGTAAGCCAAAACGACACCATGTACTCCCAACACAACTTTTTACGGTTCGCAAAGCCTTACCATAAGCATGTCCACTTTCAAAACCAGCAGCAATTAATTGTTCCCAGATTGTAGGCAAATCTGACAAGTGAGCACCAAATAAATCGATTCGCTGACCTCCTGTAATTTTGGTATATAAGTTAAATTCTTTGGCAACTTGACCTATGACAATCAACTTATCAGGCGTTATTTCACCACCAGGGATACGTGGAACTACGGAATAAGTGCCTCCTTTTTGAATATTGGCTAAGAAACGGTCATTACTATCTTGCGCAGTATCATTGCCTTTATCGAGTATTAATTCATTCCATAGGCTAGCGAGAATGGAAGCTACTAATGGCTTACACGTCTCGCAACCATCTCCTTGACCATGCACAGTTAATACTTCATCATAGGAACGAAGGTCATGTAAACGAATAAGATCCATTAATTCTTGCCGACTAAACTCAAAATGTTCACAGATCACATTTCGCACATATATTCCTTGCGCCTTTAAAGTGTGATTAATAATATCTTTGACCATGGGAACGCAACCACCGCAGCCGGTTCCTGCCTTACAACATTTTTTAATATCGTCTAACGTGGCAGCCCCTTCAAGCACATGACTGGAAATATCTCCTTTGCTCACAGCTTCACAGCTACAAATCACGGCCTCATCAGGCAAACTAGTAACACCTGCCCCTCCATCGTGCTCTCCCCCACGCGCCCCCAAAAGAATATCCTCCGGATTAGGAGGCAAAACCACTTTGTTTTTACATGTTTGTAACAACATGTTATATTGGTCTGCATCTCCGATTAATATACCACCTAACAATTCTTTCCCATCAGGACTAATATTGACACGCTTATAAATACCTTTATTTCTATCTTCAAAAACAATGGTGTGAGCATCATTACCCGTTACAAAAGGATCACCAAAACTGGCCACATCTACTCCAATCAGTTTAAGTTTTGTACTCATATCAAAACCCTGGAATGTCTTTTCTAAGCCCAACAAGGTTGAAACTGCGGCTTCAGCCATATCATATCCTGGGGCAACCAAGCCGTAAATCATCCCTTCATACAAAGCACATTCGCCTATTGCTAATATATGATGATCAGACGTTTGCATATATTGATTAACAACAATTCCTCCTCTAGGCCCCACTTCCAGCCCGCATGCACGAGCTAGCTCATCACGGGGTTTGATCCCAGCTGAAATCACGAGCATGTCCACAGGAAGAATACTTTCATCCTGAAATTGCATACCAGAAATAGCGGATTCCCCTAAAATTTCTTGGGTATTTTTAGACGTATGAATGGTTAAACCGAGTGATTCCAGCTTACCCTGCAACAGAGAAGAGCCCGCATCGTCGATTTGCCTAGGCATTAATCGAGGGGCAAATTCAATCACGTGCGTATCGCAAACACCCAAGTCAATCATAGCTTTTGCTGCCTCTAACCCTAATAATCCACCTCCTATCACTGCCCCAGTTTTTGCTTTAGGAGCCCATGATTGCATCAATACTAAATCTTCGATAGTACGATAGATAAAGACACCCGCTTTTTCAATACCGGGAATCGGTGGAACGAAAGCTGCGGAACCAGTCGCAAGGATCAAATAATCATAATATGCAACTCGACCTAGATATGAGCGCACACTTTTTGCTTTCCGATCAATTTCTAAAATAGGATCTCCAATAATTAATTCGATGCCCTTATCTGCATACCAAGAGGAAGGAGCCAGTTGGAGTTCTTCAGCTGACTTTCCATTAAAAAATTCACTGAGGTGAACTCGATCATAAGCAGGCCTCATTTCTTCTCCAAAGACAATAAGATCTAGTGATTTTGTGGATTTCGCAACCAACTTTTCACAAAGTTTAAAGCCAACCATGCCATTTCCAACGATGATAATTTTCATAATGCTAAATTTTAGGAACAATAATTGTACTATTCAAATATATATTTCAATCGCACAAATAAATTCAAGCTAAATGCAAAATGATAACAACAAGAATGACTCCTGATTTTGCTCCAATAATGTATTTATATGCTTGATTACGGAACAAATATCTATGACAAAAATTTTACAAACAAGAAATATTTGCTTTATTTTAAACCTATTTTTATCGATTTTGCAAAATTTATTGCAAATCAACTTAATTTTTAAACCTAAAAATGAAAGTTTTTTAAAAAATTTCAAAATATATTACAATAATCAATCTTCAATGTTTAGATTTGCTCGACACCAAAAAAATCGACTTAAATAAAATTGAACAATACCAAGATTAGTCCAATAACCATCATGAAGAAATCACTATTAACCTTGGTCGGAGCAGGTCCAGGAGACCCTGAATTAATCACATTAAAAGCTATTCGCGCAATCGGTGCAGCGGATGTAATCTTACATGACGCACTGGCAAATGTCGAATTACTAGAATATGCTAAAGCTGATTGTATTATTGAATTTGTTGGAAAACGATTTGGTTGCCACTACCTATCTCAAGCCGAAATCAATGATCGCATTGTTGAGTTAAGTAAGCAAAATAAAAACATAGTTCGACTTAAAGGAGGGGACCCCTTCGTTTTTGGTCGAGCGCAAGAAGAAATTGAAGCTGCCGAGTCCGCGGGGATGGAAGTCCGAATTGTACCTGGCATCTCAAGTGCACTAGCTGTAGCTGCATCAAATCGAATACCATTGACATGCCGCGGAATAAATGAAAGCTTTTGGGTGACAACTGGAACTACTGCCAATGGTGACATATCGACAGATATTCAATGGGCTGCACGTTCCACAGCAACCGTTGTTATATTAATGGCGATGAGTAAACTTGAAGGAATCATGGATATCTTTCGGTCTTGTGGAAAGCAAGATACCCCCGTGGCCATTATTCAAAATGGTACGAGGCCGAATGAAAAAATGGTCATTGGAACTGTGAAAGATATTCTTTTTCGCAGTGAAGCTGAAGGCTTAAGCAATCCTGCCATCATACTCATAGGCGATGTCGTATCCTTGTATCCAGAAAAATTAAGCCGCATAGTCCAACAAGAAATAGCCTCAATTTAAGCCATGGAGATTAACCAAAAAAGTGCCCTAGATTCAGAGACAGAATACACGGAATTAATGATTCCAAGTTATGCTAATTTTGGCGGCAAAATTCATGGTGGAATCTTGCTTTCATTAATGGATAAAGTCGCGTTTATTTGTGCTTCTAAACATAGCGGACAATATTGCGTTACCGTAGCAGTCGAAGGTGTTGAATTCAAACAAGCTGTCGAAGTGGGTGAGCTCGTAACAATTAAAGCGTCCGTTATTTTTGTGGGCAAAACAACGATGATTGTAGGCATGAGGGTGGAATCATTTAAACCAACTGAAGGCATTATTCGTCACACAAATTCATGCTACTTTACAATGGCAGCCAAAGATTCAGAAGGAAACCTAGCTGTTGTTCCAGGTTTGATTTTGAAAACAGATGAGCAGTTACGACGCTATTGCAAAGGTAAAATTATTCGCAAATTGTCATTGGAAAAACGAGAACTACTGAAAAGCGCAGTCAAAGATCAACTTATTCAGGATTTACGCCAAGAATGCCAAGAAGTGGATAAGTGCTTCATAGCCTAGGTAAAATATCAAATACCTAAAGACTAGTTTTCTCCGAAATCCACTAACTTCGCGATACGCTGACGGGGTCGGTGACCACCGGCAGCGTATAACCTAACTATGAAAAAACTGATTTTCGGAGCGATGCTCCTCTGCCTATCGTTAACTGGGTTTGCGAAAGGTAATCTCCCACGAACCATCGTAACAACCGACGGCGAAATTGACGACGTGGATACATTTATTCGCATGTTGATGTATTCCAACGAATACCAAGTCGAAGGACTCATCTATTCCAGTTCGATGTGGCATTACAAAGGCGATGGGAAGGGGACCAAATTCACCTCGGAAATGGAGATGACCCGGAAAATGTATGGCGCTAAAACGGATTTGCGCTGGCCGGGCGTTCAGTGGATTCAAGACCTTCTGAAAGCTTATGTACAGGTTCATCCCAATCTAATCTTGCACGACAAAAACTACCCATCGCCCGCTTACCTCAACAGCATAGTTAAAGTAGGAAATATTGATTTCGAAGGCGAAATGGAACAAATCACGGAGGGTTCCGAATGGATAAAAGCTAAGTTATTGGACAAGAATCCCGAACCGATTTATTTGCAAGCATGGGGAGGGACGAACACCATTGCGCGCGCTTTAAAATCGATTGAAGAACAATATGGTGCCGACAAAAATTGGCCTGCCATCAAAGCAAAAATTTCGAAAAAGGCCATCATTTATACAGTGATGGATCAGGACGCAACCTATAAGAAGTACATTGGAGGTCATTGGCCTGAAATTCGGGTTTTCTACAATGCCCATCAGTTTGCGAGTTTCGCCTACCCTTGGAAACGCATCATGCCAAAAGCAACACAGCCCTATTTCGAAGGCGCTTACATGGCAAATAAGATTATTTTGGACCACGGACCTCTTTTAAAAATGTATTATTCTTACGGGGATGGCCAAAAACAGGCTGGCGACGATGAACACATACACGGGGACATCACCAAAATAAAAAATGC
>JACCDG011620175.1_pt1 | contig 13962 bp, 22 predicted proteins | sample 7442471 | NCBI WGS metagenome assembly JACCDG01 (sample SAMN15323444, study PRJNA562643) | freshwater metagenome | isolation source: river surface water | place: USA:Blue River Watershed | collected 2017-08-17
CGCTCCCGCCCGTGAGCATCCCGCCGGCCGTCCACCCGCAGGCCGCGGGCGCGGTCCTGACCGCCGCGACGCTGCTCGACCAGGGAGCCGCCCCGGCCGAAGACCGACAACCCGCCGTCTTCACGAAACCGAAACAGCCGCCAGGATCGCCCAGGAACGCGAGCAAGGGCAGGGGGGTAGCCCGGAGTACCCCCGGCGTTCGCAAGCCTCAGCGTGGCTCTAATGGCAAAACACCCGCCTTGGGGCGCAAACGCGCCCCGAACAGGGGAGGGATCAAGAGGGTTTCGCGCGGCCGACCCAGACCGCCAAGCCGGTCGAGATGACCGCGCCGAACAGCAGCAGCACGATCCCGAAGGCGGTCAATCCCTGATCCTGCCCCTGCCATCGCGCGATCCGCTCGATGGTCTCGTGTGGAGCCAGATCGGGCGGAAAAATGAGCATCGGGCGGTACATCGCGCCGCCGCCGGTCAGGAGTCCCGCCAGGTACGCGAGCTTCGTCGCAACGGCCGCTTTGTGGTTCTGCTTCATCGAGTCAGGATACCGCGCAGGGCACAGCACTGCGAACGCTCCGGTTCGTAGTTGGCTGGACCCCCCGCATGAAATTTGCGGCGGCGAAGGCGTCGCGGTACGATCATCAGAACGGCCCGACGCGGTGGACACGCGCCGAGCCGACCGCACCGCGATCGACACAGGATACGTCGGATCGAGGGTGCGTACAAGGCGAAGGATCGCTGAAAAATGCAGTTGTTTCTGGACCCCGTGGTGTGGGAACTCGCCGAGCCGCACGCTCGAAGCGTGGTACGAAGGCGAGGCGGAGACCAGGTGGTGTCCGCACTGACCAAGCAAGCCCGCAAGGTCGCTGACGCGATAGCGCACAAGACCGATCCGGCGACGTACACCGCCACGATCACCGCCAGCGAAATCGCTCAACTTGCCGGCATCAGTCAGCGGACAGAGGTTCAGCGGCACATCAAGACGTTCGAGGCCCTTGGTTGGCTGGAGCGCTCAAAGACCGGCCGCGGCCTGATCGTTCAATGGCGACGCGGCGTGCTTGCCATGCGATCCGGCGGCCGTATCGACACCAGCTGGCAAGGTCCGAGAATGGCAGATCGGTCTACCCAGACCGATTTTCTAACGCCGTACAGGGCACGCCACGCCCCTGATGGCGCGCCAGTCATACACCGTGATGGCGCGCCAGGAGCACTCGGGCGCGCCATCAGTGTCGATGATGGCGCGCCAGTCATACACCGTGATGGCGCGCCAGGAGCACTCGGGCGCGCCATCTCGCCCCCCCCCAATTCACTAAGGAACGCACGCGCGGGCGCGCGCCCTGCTGCTCTGCAAAGACAGCAGCAGGCAGAGGGGGTCGAGAGCAGTGGGGGGGTCTCCGCTGCTGCTGCTGTGATTCGAGCGGCCGGGGTCGATCCTGGATCAAAGGCCGAGCGGGAACTGTCCAGGTTGACGCCGGCCTACCTCTCGGCCCAACTCGCGCACGTGCAGCAACGGCCCGGCGGCCACACGCCGGCCCTGTTCGTCGCCGCGTGCCGCGGGAACTGGGCGCGGTACGACGAGGCCGCCGCCGCCGCCGCCGCCGCCGCCAGGTCATCGCGTGATGCCGCGCTGGCCCTGCGGCTGGCCGAGGCGATCGAGCCGCACCTCATCGACCCCGACGACGTGCAGCTGCTCGCTTCGGCCTTCGGCGGTTGGTCCGGCGTCGTCGCGGCCGGCGTGCTCACGGCCGGCGACCTGGACAAGCACAGCGCGATCAGTCTCCGCGCGAAGCTGCTCAGGGAAGCAAGGCACGCGCTCGGGGTGTCGTCGTCGATCGAGCCCAAGCCCAGGACCGCGGAGGCCGCGGCCGTCGTCTAGCGGATTCCACCCGCCGCCGGCGGCGCTCGCGTGCTTGCACGCCGCCGGCGGTCGGGATGTTCACCACCGAGAGCAAGCACATCGGAGGTTCCCATGCAGTTCATGTTTGCCGAGATGGAGCGGGATCGACCGTACCGCGTCGTCGTGACCGTGCCGCGCGACCGGTACGTCGGAGACCGGCTGATCGCTCGCCACTTCCGGAGCGCGACCTACACCGCGGGCATCGTCTACGCGACCGACGGCGACGAGGCCATGCGCATCGCCGAGACGCGCGGCCTGGTCCCGGAGTCGGCCGAAGTCGTGACCGCGCACCAGGTCAGTCTCGCCGAAGCGCTCAGCGGTCGGTGCGCCGGGTTCACGCTGGTCGAGATGCTGGCTTCGATCGCCGTGATCGCAATGCTGCTCGCGATCGCCGCGCCGGCGCTGGCCGCGGCCAGGTCGGCCGCGCGTGAAGCCGCGTGCCGGTCCAACCTGCACCAACAGGCCATCGCGACGCAGGCATACGCGGCGGATCATCGCGCGATGCCGGAGACGGCCGCCGCGCACGACCTGCCCAGCGGCGCGCAACGGTGCGCCGCCGACTCGACGTCGCAGCCCAGCTACCACTACGTCGCGCCGCTCGCGTTCCACGACTACCGACGCAACCCGCCGCGGCCGATCACCGCCGCGGCGGCACTGGTCCTCAACTTCGACACCAACGGTCAGATCCCGGTCTGGATCGAGCGCGAGCGCATGCACGATCGACGCGAGCGGCTGTACAGCGACTTTCTCGGGCGCGTGCGGAGGACGGGGGTGCGCCCATGAGCGCGCACCCGCTCGACGTCGCCGCCGCGCAGCTGGAGTACCAGAGCAAGATGATCGACGAACTGGTACGCTTCGCCACCGCGCATCGCACGCCCCTCCCGCGTCACGCGCCGTACCTCCGTCGGTTCACGTTGCCGGCCGCGGCCGAGACGCCGCCGCCGGCGACGCCCTGCAAGGCGATCGTGCTCGTGCGCCCAGACCTCTACCTCACGCCGGCGGCGGAGGCCGCGGTCATCGCGTGGGAGATGCAGGGGATGCCGCATGGATGAACTCATCGACGCGGCGCGCGTGCTCGCGCTCATGATCGACGACATCTACCGCTGTCTCTGGCTCGGCGTCCTGGTCGGCCCTCCCTTCGGCACGCTCATGCTCATGCTCGCCGTGGTGGACGAGCGAGAGCGGCGACGCTGACCACTACGCCGCCGGCGGCGCACCCGTTCTCCGCGTCGCCGGCGGTCTGACTCTCATCCCGGCGCGCGTTGCGCCGGTTCGACCCCGCGTCCCTCCCTGCTTCGGGCGCGGGGTTTTTTCTTGCGCTCAAGTCTCCCGAGCCGCGGGCCGATGCTCACCGCCGAGCAGGGCAAGGCAGAGCACATGCAACACCGCAGCGAATGGCTCAACATCGTGGCGCAGCTTGTCGCGGCCGGGCACGACCTGAACTCCGCGGCGGAAGTCGCGGCGCAGATCATCGCCGCGGCGGATGAGCGATTCCCCGCCGACGTTGACGACTGATCCCCAACATGAGCAAACGACCCGGCAAAACCCGGGCGCAACCCGACGAGGGAGCCGGGCATAACCCGGCCGGGTCCGGCGCGATCGGCACGCCGATCGACGACGGACTTGAAGCGCTGGCGAACTCGCTGGCCGCGCTGGACGATCCCAGCGGGCACGAAGTGCTGTTGTACGAGATCGACGACCGCGGCCGGCGGACGGTCCTGTGCAAGATCGCGCCGGCGGACTTCGACCCGTTCAGCGTCGCCGAGGAGTTTGGCGGGGGCACGTACTGCGCGCAGGTGCGAGAGTCGGGCGACGGCAAGCGCATCGTGACACAACGCAACTTCACCGTCTCAACGACGGTCAAGGGCAAGCGCCGTGACGGGGTGGCCGCGCGGCCGGCCGGCGACCAGGCCAAGCCGGACCAGGGCGTGCTGGGAATCGCGCTCGCGATGATGCAGCACGCGCAGACGCAGGCCACCGCGATGATGGCGCAGCAAACCCAGATGCTCACGGCGCTGCTCACGCGGCCGAACGAGCTGGCGGGGCTGCTCCCGGCGCTCGTGACCTCCAAGCCGGCCGCCGGCAGCGATATCGGGCAGCTGGTGTCGGCGCTGAAGGCGATCGACGAGATGAGGACCGGCGACGGAGCCGCCGGCGTCGCCGCCGCCGGCGAGGGCGAGCTTTCCTGGCTCGGCCCGCCGCTGGCCGCGCTCGTTCAGGGATTCATGACGGCTCGCGCCGCCGCGCCGGCCGCGACACCGCCGCAGCGACCGCCGGCAGCGACCATGCCGGCACCGCCGAAGCGGCCGGCCGTCGCCGCGACAACAGCAACCTCTGCGGCGCGCTCGCCGGCGACGGCGGTTCTGTCTAACGCCGTCGCCGGCGAAGAGCGCGACGAGGCCGCGCCGATCCCGTACACGCGCGAGGCCGTGCGATCGTCGATCGTGGCAAGGCTCGTGCTCGGGCAGGCGATCGACGCGCCGAGCCTGGCCGACCAACTGGCGCAGACGATCGACGGCGCGAGCCTGGATGCGTTCATGGCCAGCGTGCCGGCCGGCGAACTCACGGCCGTGCTGCTCGACGGCGTGCCGTCAGAGCTTGCCGCGGCCGTGACGGGCGACCAGGCGACCATGCAGGCGATCGCGGACCTTGAACGCGAACTGCGCGCGATCATCGAGGAGGCCGACGACGAGACCGAGGAGCAGGACGCCGGCGAGACCGCCGGCCAAGTCCAGGAGGCCGCCACATGATGCGTCGCGTGATGAAGGGGTGCGCGCTCGGCGCGATCGTGTTTCTTGTTCTGTGGGTGCTGCAAACCCTGTCCGCCTGCGCCGTCGGACGAGGGCCGGCCGGCGAAATCGTGCTCGGAGTCGAGGCCGGCGCGCTCGCCGAGACCGCCGAGCACGGGATCACCGCGCTCGGAAACCTGCTGCTCCCCGGACTCGGCGGGACGCTTGCCGCCGTGCTCGTGCCGGTCATCGGTTGGGCGCGTGCGCACGCGAACGCACGAGCCGAAGCCGCTCGCCGCGCCGCCGAGGAGCAGGCCCGCAAAGACGTCGATCAAGCCTGGGACGAATCCGAGGCCCGAGCACGCGGCGCAAGCGGGGGGCGTCATGCTGCTGCTTCTGGCTCTGTGGTGGACAAACCGCCGGCGACGCCGGCAAAGGGGTAGCCGTGGCCAAGCCCGACAAAGACGCTGAACTGCGGTTGGTCCGTGACGCTGCCCCGCGGCTGGAGATGCGCGGCGACGCGCTCTACATCGCGCACAAGGGGTTGAGCACGTGGGTGCATCCGGGCGTGATCGTCGGCGCGACCAACGTTCTGCCGCTTTCCAACGGGAGCGGCGCTGTCGGCCTGATGCAGACGCAATGGACGACGATCGTAACCGATCGCGGCGCTCAGCTGATCTTTCCAGGACTCACGCCGGCCGACGTGCTGGAGCACGTGCCGCGCCAAGTGGTCCCGGTCGTGAGACCTGTTGCATGAGCAAAACGTACCGGCTCAACTTGGCGGACGCGATCGCGCCGACGCGCGCGAAGGCGACTGGCACGCGCGGCTGGGAGTACGTGCCGGAACTCCAGGCGCTCGGCCGTCGCAGGGCCAGCGGCGTCTACGTCATCACCGACGCGACCTCTCGGCGCGTGCTGTACGTGGGGGAAAGCCACACCGGCCGACTGTTCGACACGATCACCCGGCACTTCCGCGAGTGGAAGATCGGCCCGGGCGATGCACAGGGCCGACGCCGCGGCGGCGAGATGTACGACCGCTTCGCGGTCAACGTGGTATGGATCGAGACGCCGGCCGGCGAGGCCCAGGACCTCCAGTACAAGACCATCCAGCGGCTGAATCCGCGCGACAACGTGAACGACGGATGCTCCGATGGATCGTGCGAGCTTCCCGTATGAAGTCGCTCGCGATCAAACTCCCGCCCGGCGACCTGGGCACCGACTGCACGGTCGCCGCGATGAAAGCGATCGTTGAGCACGCCGCGGCCAACTGCCCCGAGCTTGACCAGGCGATCACCCGGCACGTCAACGGCCGTGAGGACGACCAGGCGGCGCTGTACGAGTGGCTGAGGACGTCGCGGCGGTTCCAGCGCGACCCGAAGGGCATCGAGCACGTGCGCCATCCGCAGCGGTTCCTTGTGGCGATGCTGGCCGGCCGCCGGCCGGGCATGGACTGCGACGACGTGGCCACTATCGGCGCGGCCATGCTGAAGCGCATGGGGCACGCCGCCGCAATCGTCGTGCTCTCCAGGCGGCCGTACCCGGCCGCGTTCCAGCACGTGCATTACGCGAGCTTCGACGCCGACGCGCCGCGGCCGTTCCGGATCGCGTGGCCGGACAACGAAGCCCCGGCCGGCTTCCAGCCGTGGGACCCGCAGGAGTGGCAGCGCGTCCCGCGCGGCGGCATGGCCGAGTGCGCGCGGTTCAGGGTGTACCCGGTATGACGGGCCGCGAACTCAGCGCCGCACGCATCCGGCTCGGCCTGACCGTGGCCGAGTGGGCGCGGATGCTGCACGTATCGGAGCAATCGGTCTACCGCTGGGAGCGGGGCGACGTGACGCCGACCAGCACAACCGGGCTTGTGCTCTCGCGCGTCGTGCCGGCCGTGCTGGAGTCGCCGGCGACGTCGCCGATCGGCCGGCGCGTGCGGGAAGCGCTCCAGCGCGGCGAGTTCGCCGCCCTGGTCGAGCTGATCGACGCGACCAGGTGAAGTAGTCTCAATTGTGAGTGGACGGCCGCGAAGCCCGCGGCATGATACTGGCACTCAGCGCCGCAGCGGAAACGCGCGGCGGCTCCGCCGGATCACCGGATCGAGCATCAACGTTGTCTCTCTTTCCCGCGCTGCGCACGGTCACACGTGCGCGGCGTTCGAGATTCCCCGCGCATGCTCGATACCGCGGTCACAGGCTCAGGCACGCTCGCACGCTCGATCGCCGAGCGCTACGGCCCGATGGCCTTCGGCCTGGTCGTGCTGCTCGCGATATGGGCGGCGATCGTCACGCCGGCGATGCGCGAACACCGCGAGATGTTGAAAGACGTCTCCGCGATCGTTCACGACGCGCGACGTGCGGCCGAGATGCTCGTGTCCGAGGCCGAAAGGCAGCGCGTGGACGCCAGGAGCGACCGCCGATGACGCTCGACTACATGGACACCGCGACCGCGATCGACCTGCGCGGCCTGGGCACGCTCGACGCCGATGAAGTGTGCTGTCTGCACGCGATCGACCAGCAGGCCCTGCTCGACTCGCTCAATGACGACGAACTGGGCGCGCTCGGCGCGGCCGCGAAGAAGAAGAAGGGACAGCCGGCCAAGATCAAGAAGAAGCCGGGCCAGTCCGCCAAGCCGCCGAACGCGGCGCAGCAGGCGCAGATGGACCGGATGCGCGAGCAGCTGGCCAAGCGCGCCGAGAACGCGAAGAAGCTCCGGCAGCAGCTGCAACAGAAGAAGACGGCCGAGCGCGCGGCCAAGACCGCCGCGGACGAGGCCCAGGCCGCCGCACGACGCGCGCAGAACCAGCTGGCCCAGCGAACAAAGGTCAATCAGAAACTCCGCGCCAAGAACCAGGGGCTTCGCGCAAACAACGCGACGATGCGCGAAGCGATCGCGTCTTCACCGCTCACGCTCGCGCAGCCGACGCCGGCGGTCGATCCCGGCGTGCCGGTGGCCCTGCCCGACGACTTGTACATGGATGCCGGCTTCCGGCCGGGCGTGGTCTACGACCCGTGGGCCGCGCCGCAGGACGATTGGGGCTACCCGAGCAGCAACGAAGCGGACTTCTCGATGTTCGACGGTGCGCCGATCGTCGATGGGGCGATGCCGGCCGCGCCGTGGGATCAGTACCAGGGCGATGCCTTCGGCTGGGCCGACGACGCCGGCGGGGGGTGGCCGGAGGAGCAGGAGTACGCCGGCGAGGAGTGGGGGGAGGAGCAGTACGACGACACCCAGTATTTCACCGACGACTGGGGCGATGAGCAGGCGGAGTACGACGGCGACCCGGCGCTCGGCTCGTGGCTGTCCAAAGCGTTCAAGAAAGTGACCGGCACAAAGCTCAGCAACGTGACCGGCTCGATTGCCGGCAGCGTGCCGGTCGTCGGGGGCATCCTGCAACCCATCATCGAGGGCGTCAACCGCGCCGGCGATCGCTCCGGCTCAGGCCCGAGCACGCTCGGACCGGTCATCCCGCCGCCGCCGCCAGCGCCGGCCCCGAAGCCCAAGGCACGCACGCCGGCGTTCTGGCTGGCGCTCGCTGGCCTGGGCGTTGGCGCGATCGCGCTCATGGGAAGGGGGCGACGATGAGCATTTGGGACCGGCTCAAGGATGCGGGACAATCGCTGTTCCTGACGCGGGATCAGAAGATCGAGATGCTGCGCGAGTGGCCGGCGCGAAAGCGATTCCAACAGCAGTTGTGGGACATCCACAACAACTACGTCGAGCAAATCAACGATCGCACCTGGACGCCGCAGACTGATCCGCTTCTGTCGCAGAGCTTCCGGCTACTCGACGCCGCGAGCACGCACATCGACCAGGTAGACCGCGCCATCCGGGCCGCGATCGAGAAGCAGATCAACGCCGGCAAGATGACCGCCGACGATGCGAAGCAGACCGGACTTGGTCTCATCCCGCTCATCATCGCGATCGGCCTGATCGTCGATGCGTTGATCGTGGGAATCTACGCGACGATGCGGCTGACCGCCAACGAGCAGGCCGAGGCGCAGGCTGTGCTGCTCAAGGTCAAAGCGCAGATCGACGCGGCCAACGCCGGCCGCTCAATCCCGAGTTTCCCCGCTTCGCCAGACACCGCCGCCGACTTCGGCTCTCAGATGAAGCGTGCCGGCGGAGGCGTCGCGCTCGCTGCCGCGGCGATCGCCGGCCTGTTGCTCATCATGCGGAGGCGCCGCGCGTGAAGTTCCGCCGCCGCACACCGCTCCAGCGCTCCGGCCTGGTCAAGGCCAAACGTCGCCGCTCGCCGGCGACGCGCGCATCTCGAGCACCAGGGCCGATCGTGCGTGCCACGCTGCTCGGCGATGCGCTCGAGCTGATCTACCGGCACGCCTACGGCGGCACGTACCGGCACACATTCGGGCGTGGAGCACGAGTCAGCTTCACCGCCGACGGCGTCCTGCTCATCGACGGAGGCTCTGTCAAGGCGTTCATCGAATGACGTTGCTCGTCTCGAATCCCCCGCGTTCAACCAAGAAGCTCCGCGCCGGAGGCCGCGCGCGCAAACGCACCACCAAGAAGGCCAGGCGGAAGCGCCGGGCCGCAAGAAGGAGTCCCCCCGTGGCCCGCCGTCGCAAAGCCTCTCGCCGTCGTCGTCGTTCCTCCAGCCGCCGCCGCACCGTGGCGATCCGCACCAACCCGCCGTTCCGCACGCGCCGCGTGCGCCGCGGCCGTCGCCGTGGTTCCCGAGGCGGACTGGGCCGCATCGCCGGCGGGTTCGTCCCGGCCGGCTCGCTCATGGCCGCAGGCTCAGCGCTCGGCGGGTTCGTCGGCGCGCACTTCATCGTGAACCAGGCCGTGCAGCGTCTGAACATGACGCAGATCGCCGCCGGCAACGCGCGCATCGCCGCCAAGGCCGCCGCCGGCCTGCTCGGCGCGTTCGTGCTCCGGCGGTTCCTCAAGGTCAGCCCGTCGATCGCCAACGGCTTCGCGGTCGGCGCGATGGTCAGCGCCGGCGCGGACCTCTGGAACAAGTTCAGCGGCCGGCCGCTCGCCGGCCTGGGCGTCATCGAGATTGACGGGATGGACTCGTACCCAGGTTACGGCGACATGCAGCTTGGCCAGGGAGACGACGAGCTGGGCAACTACGCCGTCGCCGGCTCGCTCCCGATGGACGCTTGAACCTCTCCACACGACCACACCCCGCCGGACCTCCGGCCGTGCGCCTTGAGCGCATGCAGACAAAGGACACAGCATCATGAGTCGCATCCCCCGCCCCGTTCAGACGATCAAGCCGGCCGGCACGTGGCCCGGCCTGAGCATCGAAGGCACGCAGGCCGCCCAGCAGGTCATGGCCGGTCGCATCCCCAACCCCAACCGCTGGCGCACGCGCAAGCACAAGTTCTACCACCGCATCGACTACCCGGCCGCCGGCGCGGTCTCGTTCAGCCTCTTCAATGTGCAGCCGACCGACTTCATCTGCAACCTGCCCGTCTCTCAGCAGCTGGGCGCGGAGCAGTTCTTCAAGGCCACGTGCATCCGCATCGTGCCGGAAACCGGCATCACGTCGGCGACCAACGGCACTCTGCTCACCAGCGCGGCCGCGACGACAAACGCCGGCAACCACCAGAGCACGTACCGCACAGCGCTGCCGGCGACGAACGACTCGGTACCTCAGCTGATCGAAGACCTGCGCCAGGTCTTCTCGGCCGGTGCGCTCACGATCAAGGTCGGCGACCAGCCGCTCGTGGACAACCAGGTGGGTCTGCACAACTTCCCCGCCGGCTCGATGCCGTTCGCTTCTGGCGCGTACGGCGGCACAACGACGGCGAACACCACGTTCCTGACCATGCTGTTCAACAACGGCGACCCGAGCAACCTCAACGGCTGGTTCCTCCAGCCGGCCGTGCCGATCCTCCCTCAGAAGCGGATCAGCGGCTCGATCAACTTCCAGACCGCGGTGCCTGTCTCGCAGGCGTTCGTGCTGCGCGTCGAGATCGAGGGCACGCTGCTCGTGCCGGCGAACAACTGACCCCTCGGCCGGTGTTGCGTCTGCGGAAGCCTCCCCGCGGCGCAGCGCCGGTCTTCCTGCTCAGACACCGCGACGACGTGGACACACGCCGCCGCGGCTTAGGAGACCCAGACCATGAATCCCCCGGCCGGCAAGATGAAGCTGTACTTCCCCGTCGTCGTCAACATCGACACCGCCATTGCGCCGGGTGGCGTCGCGACGTTCACTCAGAAGATCGACGCCGATTCGCCGTTCGTCGTGCAGGCCATCCAGGGAACGCTGTTCCCGAACGCCGTCGTGCTCACGAGCACGATCGCCGGCACGCCCTACCCGCGCGAGGGTTCGGTCAGCCCGACGACGACCGGCAACACGTTTGCCACGCTCGCGCACTTCCGCATTCAGGTCAACACGGCCAGCAACGACTGGTTCCAGCTGCCGGTGCGCTGCAACCTGCTGTTCGGCAGCGGCGAGCGGCAGCACATCCTGACCGAGCCGCGGGCCATCGGCTTCGGCCAGGACCTCAAGGTCACCATCTTCAACGACACCGCCGCCACGTTCAACACGCTCGGGCAGATCATGTTTGAGGGTTACAAGTTCGTCAGCGCCGGCCAGGTCCGATGAACAGCAGACCCCGAGACAACTTCACGCGGCGCGGCTCGCTCTTGACGACGCCGCAGAGCCGGCTGCTCAACGCGCAGACGTCGCCGGCGATCGAGGCCGCACGCGGCGCGGACCCGGCCCGGGCGCGCGGCTCGTCCATCTTCACGGACCACCTGCCGAGCTACGTCGTCAAGGGCGCGGGCTTCCACATGATCTCCGTCGCCGCGCCGGTCATCGCGGCCGGGCACTCAGCCTGGTACGGTCTGCGCCGCATCAGGTTTGAAAAGGACTTCCCCGAGGCTCAGCTGGTCGGCTACCGCATGACGATGATGCCGACGAACCCGTCGGCAACGACCGTCAGCGGCGTGAACGGCATGGCCTGGGGCGGCCGGACCGGCACGACGGCCGCCGTCGTCATCGGGCAGAACCTCACGCACGTGACGCCGGGGCAATGGTCGAGCGCCGCGGCGTACATCCCGGCGATCGAGTCGGCGAGCAGCCCGTCTCCAGCGCACACGCAGCTGTTCGGGATCGACGAGAGCATCCCGGAGTACATCGCGGTCGAGAGCTTCCCGACCGGCGATTACGCGGACACCACGCCGAACAAAATCACGCCGGCCAGGACGTTCGCGCCGTTCGTCTTCACGTTCAGGTCGGGCACGACGCTCGACGTCGCCCTTGTCGTCAGCCGTCAGCACATCAACGGGCAGAACGGCACGATCATCGGCATGGTGGACGTGCGCATGGTCCTCAGCCCGATCGACGGGGCGATCACCGGCCGCGGCACGCAGTGAGGACAACCCATGCAGGCACGCACGCCGGAGCAGGTGTACCGCGCTGTCCGCGACTTCCTGTCGCAGCGCACGGACAACGCGCCGAGCAGCAACCGCCGCCGCGGTTCGAGGATGGAGCTTGACGCCGGGCCGCTGTTCGCCGCCGGCGAGGCCGACGACGAGGGCCGAACCGGCAACGGGATCGAGCCGCTGCCCCGCGGACGGTACTTTCCATACGGAGATTCCGTCGCGCTCGACCCGACCAGGACGGGCCGGACGTTCCTCGACCACTTCCGGCTGAACTACGTGCAGCCGCATTGGTTTACCAACGCGAGCATCGTCGCCGTGCCCAACGGGCTCTACGTGTCGGACATCTCGCCGGGCAATCCCTACATCTGCGCGTGGGTCTCGGGCATCTACCCCGTGGACGAGGCGGCGAACGTGCCGGCGATCCTGCGCGTCCGAGTCACCGAGTACGACGGCGATGGAGCCTTTGGGATCATCTTCCGCGCGACGATCGGCCCGACCGGCGCGCTGAGCGGGTACTGGTACAACTGGAACAACACCAACTACGACCTGTGGCGCATCGACGACAACGTCCCAACCAAGCTCGCGGTCGAGTTTGACGACGCGCCCGTGGAGCTGGTCGCCGAGTTCACCGGCGTTGACATGCTCTGTTACGGGATCGACTCCAGCAGTGGCCAGGTCGGGCTGTGCGTGTCCTCAGATGCCGTCTACAAGCGCGGCGTCGTCGGGGTGGGCTTCCAGCAGACCGACGCGATCGTCGGCGCTCCGTTCGAGGTTCGGACCGAATGACCGTGCAGGACGCGATGCAACTCCGCGGGGCCGTCTCGCTGGCGCTGGCCGCCGACGTGGACGACGAGGGCCGCTGCGCACGCGGGTTGATGGAGCCTTTTTTCCGAGACACATACGGCAACGCGCCCTTCGACCCGAACCGCTCGCCGCAGGTGCGCGAGAGGTTCAAGGCCGGCCACATCGAGCCGTACTGGCGGGAGGCCAGCGGAGCGCGCGCGACGTCGCCGACGTGGCTGTCGGCCGGCGGAGGGGCGATCCGGCTCGGACTCACGCTGTTCAACGCGCCGTGTAGCGACTGGCTCATCCTCAGGACCGAGACCTATCCGGTCCAGGACAACTCGGCTTCGGCCTTCTTCAGTGCGTTCGATGCCCTCGGCCGTGCGTCAGTCGGCGCGTGCCTGACCGAAGAACCGGGCGCGTTCGCAGGGATCGGCCGCAACCTTCGCGGGTACTTGGCCGTCTACGACTCCATCGCCGCGACGATCAGCCTGGTGCGCTGCAACTCCGGCGGGTCGCAGACCGTGCTGGCGTCGAGCGCGGCCGCGCCGGCGGTAGGCGTCAGGATCTTCAACGACGCCGGCATCTGGTACGCACAGACCAACACGGGCGCACTGGCCGCAGCCGCCGACGGCACCTGGACATCAGGCACCGTCGGCGTTGCGCAGTTCGGCGGAGCGGCGGCGCTCACGCCGTGGGGTTCGTTCCTTGGCGGCAACGCATCCGGCTTCCTCTAAACCATCCGTGTACAGCAATACACCGGCACGAGGCCGCACGCGCGGCTGGCCTAATGTGTACACATGCTTACCGGGAGTCGCCGTCGTCTCAGCAGAGAACAGAGGGCCAGGGACCGCGAGGACCGACGCCGCGAGATGATGAAGGTTCGCGCCTGGATGGACCGGCTCTACGGGTACATGCCGGCCAGCTGGGCAACGCACACCGTCGGGATCACCGCCGCCGCGATCACGAACGCGATCGCACGCGGGCAGGTCCGGCAGGAGCGGCTGACGCTGCCGACCGGGCACGTGCTCCAGCTGGTCTCCATCCAGGACGTCGCGAAGATCAGGCCGCGGAAGGGGCGCACGCTCCCGCCCGTGAGCATCCCGCCGGCCGTCCACCCGCAGGCCGCGGGCGCGGTCCTGACCGCCGCGACGCTGCTCGACCAGGGAGCCGCCCCGGCCGAAGACCGACAACCCGCCGTCTTCACGAA
>JACCDG011192227.1_pt1 | contig 13960 bp, 12 predicted proteins | sample 7442471 | NCBI WGS metagenome assembly JACCDG01 (sample SAMN15323444, study PRJNA562643) | freshwater metagenome | isolation source: river surface water | place: USA:Blue River Watershed | collected 2017-08-17
TCAGTGAGCCCGTGGTGGGGTGGTCCCCCTCGACTCTTTTCACCGGCCTGAGCATCGTTTCTATCGCAGACGGTCCCATCACCGACAAGGAAAAGACCTTGACTCTAGTCCGCAGTATCAGGACCTCCGACCTGAGCAAAGAGTGGCTGGAGACAGACCTCGTCGATGCTCTGGGCAACGAAGACACCGTTGTGCCTCTGATCTTCGCTGTGACTGCCACAGCCCACGACGATGATGGAGATGGCCTTGTCACACGCATTCGCTTCACTACTAGTCGACAGCATCAGGCTTTCACCTCCTCGGCTGCCTTTGCCACGATCCCCGCGATGACGCTGGGTGTTGTGACTCGAATCTCTACTACAGTGACAGACATTGCTGTGACGGAGCATGCCGTGGCATGGGGCTCTAGTCTGAGTCTGCAGTACAAGAGTCATGCATCCTTGGGGGCCAGAGTCTTGTTGTCTGCTGATTTGAGAGGCGGTCTGGAGCTACCTCTGACCGTCTTTTCAGTCGAATCGTCTCCTGAGACGCTAAGGAGCGGATCCTCTTCGTTTAGCGACTTGAGCACTACGACCCAGGGCTTGATCATCGGAGGAATCGTGGGTGCTGTGTTGGTCGGCATTTTACTGGGCTCATACTGGAGAAAGGCGCGTGTGTCTACCAATAAGAAGCATCGACATGAGCTGATGCAAGATGCATCTGATATAGAATTAGAGTAAACTGTCACATCTCAAATGCAGCTACGCACTGAGTTAGCCATTTGGCTAGTTGCATCACACATTGTGTTCGGATGCTGGGTTGTCTTGTATTTCAACACGCATAATTTTCTTCGGTTACTGTATTGTGGGACGGGTGTTGTCCACTTGTGTGTATTGGCCTGGATTATTCGAATCGGAACGCCGAAATTGAAGGATCAGATCAGCACATATGTACTTAACCTTCTCCTGACGCACCGAGACGCCGTCGTCCACAGTTGCACGCTGGATTACGAGGGTGGGGGGTTTGCTGTGGTGACAGAAGAGCAACGAGTGGTCTATTACTTTATTCATGATGATGTAGTTGAAGTGAGAGAGATTCCTCGTGTAAACCCTATGTAATTACAAAGATCTATTAGTTGAAAATGTCACAACAAACCCGGAGAAAGTTGAATGAAAAGCGTCGCCAGCTCCAAAAGCTGAAGCAGCGCAAAGGAGAATGGCCTCAAATTCGGGATGAGGTGGAAGCGCTTAAACTACAGGCAGGGATGCTCAACTTTGAGCTAGAAGAGGAGAGCAAGATAAGACTCGAGGACTACCCCTCCGAAGCTTTGGAGTTAAAGCAGAAAGTCCACCAACACGAAATGGAGGAGATGAAGCGCCTCAACCGCTTCAAGCACACACCTCAAACCAAACGCGCGCTGCAGGCCTACGAGAACAAACTCGTGGGTGAGTGGCAGCATGCTAAAGTGCAAGAGAAACTTGCCAGTGGCGAGCTAACGTACCCCACGTTTGAGACCCTGGTGGAAGAAGATTCGCCTCGAGAATCAGTTAGACCATTGGAGAACAGAGTCAGGGACGACCCAGGTGATTGGGAAGCCAAATCTATGATTTCCGAATCTAGTCGGCACAGCACCCACTCGATGGAGGACCCCGAGCTTCAAAGGCGTCGACGTGCAGGAGAACTCAACAGACTCAAGAATAAGCTAATCGATGTGGAGAAAGACAAGGCCAACATTCTGCTTTACTTGCGTAACAGCGAACTTGCCCTTGCAGACTTTCAAGGAAGCGAACGCGATCGCCTGCTCATGGTCAACGGAATACAAGAACTGAGAGAATCTCTCGAAGGCAAAGAAGCGTTGATCGAATCCATCAGTTCGAGCATCGCCCTACTCTCATCGTCTGCATTTGGCTCAGTGCCGTCGTCCGAGTCCAAAGCAGTACAGCCCCAAGTGGAGGAGATCAAGCAAGAAGCGCCTACTCGGAACGAACGGCGCAGAGAGCAAGACGAGATAGTAGTTGACACTCGTGAGGACGACGTTTCGGATGAGGAAGTGTTGCGAAACTTCCGGGCTAAGGCTCGTGCTGAGTCTAAAGCGATTGAGCCCGAGAAGAAGGCGATTGAGATCATTGATTTGGTCGACTCGGACGAAGACGAGCCGCGTCGTGCAGTCCCCACTGGAGATGAAACGGAAGATGAGGAACAAAAAGATGGTGAGGAAGAGGAAGAACAAGAAGAGGGTGACGAACAAGAGGAACAAGAAGAGGGTGACGAACAAGAGGAACAAGAAGAGGAAGACGAACAAGAGGAACAAGAAGAGGAAGACGAACAAGAGGAACAAGAAGAGGAACAGGAAGAAGAAGAACAAGAGGAGGGAGACGAAGAAGAAGAACCATTCGATGAGAATGGTACCTGTCGTGATGAATTCTTACGCGTTCAAAGGATAACGTTGCGGTTGCTTAATCTGCCGAAGAAAACCTATAAGCAAATGGTGAGGCTAGGTGAGAAAATGAGAGAGATGCCCAAGGTCAAGTTGTGTGCCATTCGTGAAGAGCAAGGGAAATTGAGAGCAAAGTATAGCCGCCGGATGAAAGACAAGAACCCGAAAAAGATTGCCAGACTGATTCCCAAACTCAAGACGGCAATCGAACAAGATCAAGAATACTTGGATTGGCTTCAACAATGGAAGGACATGTATCGAGAGCATATTTTGAATTTATCAACGGCTCCAACTGAAGAAACCTTGGAAAAAGTGGATACCATGGACGCGATCATCGCGCAGTGGGACAGGTTGCGATCATCCGTGGAATCCAATATTTTAGATTACCAAGACAGGGTAGATACTTTGCAGGGCTTACTTAACCCAGTGCCCCAAAAGGACATTCCCACGATGATCATCGATGAAGAAGAGGAAGAAGAGAAGGAGGCCAAGCAAGAACAAGAGGAACTAGAGTACGCCGACCAAGGGGATACCAATGACGATGCCAAGATGGAGGAAGAAGAAGAGGTCAAGGAGGTTCCTATGGCTCAAGTGATCGATGAGGAATGGCTCCGGGAAGAGAAAGAGGAGGATGACGAATGGGAAGAAACCAGCCTTGAAACGATAGAGAGAGACCTCGAAGATGCCCCTGCGAAGCGATTGACAGCGAAAGCGGCTACCAGAAGATTACTTCGGTCACTGCGTCAACAAGGCGTGAAAGGAGTTTCCAGCCAACAAGCCAAGCGAATGATCGTACAAGTGCTCAAAGTGTTTGTAGCAGGCCCCTCGGGAGACTTAATCTACGACTCTCTCAACAACATGCATGGAGTCCAACCTGTCATCAGACCCTCAGATTACGACCCCACTGTCACCAGACCAACGGATGTTACTAAAGAATGCTGGTACGACGACGTCTATGCTGTGCACGCTGCTTTGCAAGAGTTTGGTGACGTTCAAGTGTCTCTCAAAGGATGTCTCGTCAAGTGCGCGGCCAGCCCAGATAGCAGCAGTCGTGTGCTCGTGTATCTATTGGAACGTGGAAGCAACGTGGTGGATGACGATTTGCGCCGTATCCTGATCAATCGATGGATTCACGGCTTCTCTCGCATAACCGATGACTTGCTGGTTTTGAAGCAATTGCTGAGCCGCAACAACATGTGGTGGAACAAGAACACGGCCCCTTCGATTACCAAGGATAATGATGTCGTGCAGATTCGACCCAGACAAAAGCTGCATCTGCCTCATCCTTCGTTTTACCGCAGCGTGGACTATAGTCAGTGGAAGCCCAAGGAGGTCCCTGGCCAAGAACCACCCTTACCCGTGTGTGCGAATCTGGAGTTGCAGCGCGTCTCGAATCAAGTGAGCAAGATGTACGTGCTGATCCGCTCGTCGATCTCAGTGTTTGTGAACCACATGCGCTACCTTCAATCTCAAGCTGATAAGAAAGATGCCGAAAAAGTGCGCGTGGACACTTTGCAGATAACCACGAAACAGCAAACCATTCCAGGAAAGATGGAGCTCGATGCCGCTCTGATTCGCAACGTGTTTGACTTTGCCAATCAAAGTGGAATTCAGTTTTATTATGTCAGAGAATTAGGGTGAAGCAACATCAATCTCATCTTGACCAATATACAGCTTTTTTAGATCAATGTCAACCAGGATACTCTGTCCTAGTTTGAACTGTGTCAAATTCGAGCGTTGCGGCTTGGACAGCAGAATATTGTTAGTCATTCCCTGTTGGCGACATTTGTTATAAAGCAGAGTTACGTTTTCCAAGAACCACAATGTGTCGGTTACTGCCTTGAGACAACGTTCAGCTGTTTTTGGCTTTTGGTTCAAAAGCAGTACGGGCAGGGCGTTCTCGTTGTGATGAGGCAATTTTGCGGGGTCAAATTCGCCAGTGTCCTTGAATTGATGCAGAAGAATGATTGACTTGAGAAAGGCTTCGACGTCTTTTCCAGTGGACCACGATGTGTTCGCAGGTACCATACCTTTGGCAGCCTTGATAATATTAACAGGGACCCAGCCTCTGTCGTTCATGGGCATCACATGGTCTCTTCGAAGTCTGTCCTGAAGTAATGCAGGTGTGCAGAAAGCCCACTGCTTGTTGGAGTGAATTTCCACCAAATCTTGGGTCCATCGGTGCAACTTGTCTAGTTCCTGAATCGAGTCGTATAGGTTGTCCAAAACACAGCCATTGATGAGACTGTCAACGGACCTCTCCTTGCCATCCAAAGCTGCTTCAAGAAACAATGTTTCGGCATTTTTCGTGGCGGGTTTGTTCATATACGTCCGCACCTTGGTTACAAAATCAGGAGTGCCCCAGTGAGGGCGTAACTCAGGGTACTTGATGACACACCAGGACAAGAGCAGGTAGGCGTATTGTTGCTGTGACACCGTAAGGTTTGGAGGAAGAGGCGCCCATTTCTCTGCTGCAAATGCCTGTTCCCATTCAGGCGCTTGTTCATCGTTCAGTCGTTTGGCATAGAAGAGTTCCAGAAAGAAGACATTGGAGGATGGGCAGTAGCGGATTCGATCCGGGCTCACGTGCAGCAACACTTTGCGTTGGGTAACAAATTGTAAAGTGTGCAAAAGCCGTAGTAAGACAGCTCCAGAGAGCATTTGTGTCGTAACAGTCTTGGACAAGGCAGGAATGGATCTGCGTTGATGTACCACCATGGTGTACTTGCCACTAGCGATCTCCTGGTAATAATTAAAGCGATCCAGATAAGAATTCCACCCTGGGAACTCTTGTCGCAACTGCACATGCACTAGCTGGCATTCTCGAAACAAAGGGATCTTGACAAACGAAACAGAAGTCTCGATGGTAGTCAAGACGTGCACTTTGCAAATGTCTCCTTTCTGGTCCACTTCTTTTTCGTGAACCTTGGGGAAGTACGATGCATACGATTTGGCATGCTTGACGAAGCGGTCAGCCATAATAGTCGCTGATTCGGCCTTAAAGTCATCAGAGTTGAGCCAAGTTACCCATTGAAGCGTCCGAGTCCCCAGGAAATCCCGACAAGTGAAAGAGGGCGGGCGCTTCTCCTCCGGATAGTCAGGCGATTCGGCGATTATGTGCGAGAAAAGCTGGTCGTAAGGGCCCCGTGTGAAAAGGAAGTGCTCCTCTAGGATTTCGTTGTCTACGCGAGCTGCAGCCTCTAGCAAAGCCACTTTGACGTGTCCGAGAACAATGTCTTGGCGCCAGTTCCCTGTCTGTGTCAGAAAGTTACCTGTTTCCATGAGTGTCCAGAGTTGACGATGGACCACACCGGGCTTGTAAACAACACAGGTACTGTTAAAGGGTAGAGACACCTGGTGGCGCGACTGAATTCCTTCTGTCCAGCGCCGTTTGATTAGATGAATCATCCACATTTCTGCGCGGTTGGTAAGCACGAGCCAGTATAGTTGTTTCCGAGTCAACACAACGTTCTGGTCCAGCATATGCGGCGTCACTTTGTCGCTGTTCGTCGGCGAGTAGTCCTTGAGAGAGTAGTAGACAAAGGTCCAGTCGATCGGCTTGTGTTTCCAAACAGGCTCGTAGATCCACTTACTGTCACTGATAGACCTCTGTGCAGCAATATTCGCGTCGCGCTCCTCAATCTTTTGCTGCAAATCACCCACAAAGTCTTGCTGTTTCTCCGTGGTGTTCTTGTCGATGATGTGATCCAGATACTTTTGTAACAAGAGGGGGCGAGCTGCCAAGATCTCCAGGATTCGAGGCATCAGACTCTCGTAAACCTTGCGATGCTTGTAGATGAAGCCCAACAAACCGTTCTTGTCGTAGTGTGGAACATCTTCGTAGCCAAGGAAGCGCATGGGATTCCACTGGTGCATGTGATTTTGTAACACTTGCAACAAGAAGGACACTTTGGTGCCGGCCTCATAGTCCCGCTTCGTCCAGCGGACAATGTCAACGTAGAATTCCTTTTCGTAAGGCCCTAGCTTGTCCCACTCTTTCTGCAACTTGGGCTCATATTGCCCCGAACAGGGATGATAGGGCGGCAGTTCGTTTGCGTCGGCACACAACAGCGCCACCAGCAAGCGCTCTCGCACTGCTTCGCGTGTCTTGAGGAGATCGTTGCGGAAAAAGGGAATGTTCTTGCGGATCGATTGGGACCACGTCATTGTCGTGCTCTCGGGGGGCATGTTGGCAGCAATCCAACCCACTAGGTTTTCCACCGCCTTCACAAAGCTTGCACCCACCAGTTCGTCGATGTCGTCTCGAAATTTGGGGTCAATCAATTGGGACACAGAAGCCTTGTTTTCCACTAGAGTTGTAGCCTTTGGTTCAGAGAAAGACACTTTGTTGCTGGGCTTAGGCTGACTTGCACTGGGTTGACGCAGGCTGCTTGGCTTGGGCTGCGACGCTGGATTCGGCGCATCACGCTGAGGGGTCTTGGTTTCCACTTCCGGTTGTTCTTCGTCTGATTCGTCTTCTTCCGATTCACCATCTTCTGATTCGTCTTCTGGCACAACAAGGATTTGTTTCGTCGGCGCTCTAGCAGCGCGTTTGATATCTTTCAACGACCTGGCTGGGGTGCGACGGGTAGCCTTCCCATTATCGACTTCAACTTTAACCGTAACGGTGGAATTGCTTTGTCTGTTGCACGTGAGATACTTATACAAAATGAAGCCCCCAATGCCAACACCAATCAGTAAAGGGATTTTCAAGTAATCTAACACCCATTCCATGAATTGCATCCAGCCCCCCCATTCCGCGCCATGATGGAACTTGTCGATCCTTTCACACAGTGTGTTGTTGGCGTTTTTAGAGTTGCAGTAGAGGTACATCAGAGTATCGTTCATCTGCTTTACCATCGTCCGTGCTTCGGCTGGAGTAATCTCTCCCAAGTTATTGCTAGGTGACGATACAGTCAATGTTTGAGTAAGATCATGAATGGTCCCGTTGATTACTTCCGAAACATTGCTGACAGCCTCTGCGCTTACTCGCAGAACGTTGGTAGCACCCTCTACAACCTTGAGTCTGACATTTTCGACAGACATTTGTACACTGGAAGCTAACTCGCTCACTTTTTGCTCATATTTAGAGTTCGTCAACAATGCAAACTCATGAGGATCGCCTAAAAACTTCTCTAATATCCTAGCTTGCGTGTCACTCTTCAAATTTTTCGTTCCAATCAGAATAGCGTCCCGCACTGTCTCATCTGCCACATGTTGTTCCAACGCTTCAACGGCCTTCATTTCTAAGCGCATACAATCGTCGAAAAGTTTTCCTTTTCGTGTACACGCATAGACATTTTGAAGATGAGCAACATCATCTTCCGCTACGACTTTTTCCCCTTGGTACACCTCCTTCAGACTGTGGATTACATATCTAAACCTAACCCACCAATTAGTGAGGTAGTTAGGATCGGTCATGGTTTACTCTCCCTTTCTTCTCCAGGGCATCATAGCCGAAGAAAAACAATCAAGTCAAAGGCACGACTTCGTTGACAACTACATGTGGTTGATACACGGAAAACAGCTGACGCGCCCACACTAAGAACTTCTCGCTTTGTTCTCCCGGAACCACGGCCTTTTGCAGAATCCCCATCTCAAAGAGTTCGCCAACAGTTATGGTTTTCTGGTGAAACCTAAGGATGAGTCCATTCAAATGATCCTCCACTGCCGCCACCTTGCTGTAGGGCGTGTCCAAAGGAAGCTTGGTGGCTACAGCCTCCCACACCACGTGCATCTTCTTGACTTCATCGCTTAGAGGGGCCAATCGACGCAACACTTTCAGATAGTCACCTAGAGTGCCCATTTTCAAAATTCAAAAAATGGACTTTGAAATCGCTGTGATGGATATCTTCTTTGCGATTCGTCAATTGGAGCAGGACTTTGCAGTACAGGCTGCATGGACACACCGTGTGATTCAATTGTGCACCTATCTGAATTTGATTCCAGGAGACAAACCAGACCGATTTACTCACGACGAGTTGAAAGCCACTTGTTTGGAGATTTACAACATATTGTCCACTCTTTCAAGCACAGTCAATAGATGGCCTCGTCTCAGAGATGCTACGTGGGGCGCCATTTGCGACTTGTACCATGGACCTGCACCGCCCCGATTGGTTCGACAGTGACTCAGAAATGCGTGTAGCGCTCTGGGTCGTTGCGAACTGACTGCGGCACGACAAACCCCGTGTAATTAAAGCGCTGCAATTGCTTGCGAATCCTCTTTTCCATATGAGTGATCGCCTTGGAATGCACTTGAATGATAGAGCCCCACTTTAGCTGCTTGATCAACGATCCGGCTACAATAGGCATAGGGAGCTTAAACATGGCACTAGAGGTCAGCAGAATCCTTAGCATGGCTCCGATGAAACAGGGAAACTGCTTCGGAGACACGTCGCAATGAAAGAAGGCAGCGCAGATGCAGTTGGCCACCTCTTCCTTATTGACAATGGTTCCCAGTTGGTTCATGATTTCAAAAGCCCGCTTGTGCATGGATGTCTTGCACCTGCTGACAATGTCTGTGTACTGAGTGGCCGGCTCTCGACTCCGTTTGACGGTGCACCATTCGAAGAAGTGAGCTGTAGTATCGAGGCTGCGATCGAATAGTTTGCCGGTAATTTGACACGCATAATACTCGCCCACTTTCACTTGAGGACACGAGTCTGGATCACACACGTGTTCCCACACCGTGCCTGCAATAGCACAGACGTTGGCCGTGTTGCTACGGACCACAGGACACGTGTTGGGATCGCAAAAGTGCAATGGACCTATGCTCAAGACTCCAGTCTCTTTGCAAAGGCGAAAGTGATCCACCTGAAAGTAGGTACACCCACAACAGGGCCCCTCATGTGACTGCATTCGCTGCCGATCCTTGAGACGCGGGATCCAGTACTCGGCCCATAGTCGATACAGCTCTCGGAGTGCTAAATATTCATTCATGGATACAATTGAAATGTGTGCACTACAAGACTCTGGTTTTACTCTACAGACTACAATTGTTTCCACCGGTGTCTGTGTGGCTCCAGCACATAAGCAAGGCCAAACACCGCAAAGAGGAGCCACGCGGTGGTCAGAACACCAAAGATCAGTTGAATCCACAGATTGTCAGAGACTTGAGAGCCGACAGCAGCCGCAGCTGTGTCAAAGCCAGCGGTGGCGAAAAAGTAGATGATTAGTTGCATGAACTTGACAGGTAGCAAATACACGCTGATGCACACGCAGACGAGGCCACAGGCGTAGCTGACGGCCCAGTGTGTGTGCTTCATCACGAGGAAGACTGCCAGGTCAAAGGCAGCGCAGCCTATAAAGTAGACAAACTGGTGCATCCACACCCACAGCATTCTGCGGTTACCATCGTCAGGCCAGATGCTGAACGCAGTGGAGCTAATCAGCAGCTGGAATCCATACTCGTCAGGGATAAGCCAGGTGCAAAACAAGACGGAAAGGGTTCCAATAATTAGGACCAGCATGACGGAGATCCACAAGTGAGGCGCTTCTTCCAGCAGGTCCCCCACGCCAATGTCGATGAGGCCAGCAGCCATCATGGCCAGAATCCCAAAGAAGACGCCGGACTTGTCTTTGTACAAGACGAGACTCAAGAGCATGCATCCACCCGCAAGCAAAAAGCCCCAGTACTCATGACCCTCAAGCAAGTGCTCGGTAGCCGAGTCAAAGAACCCAGAGGTCAGAGCTATGAGAATAAAAGGAAATGAATACATGTTCCTATGATATTGCCTTGTTGGAGGGCTAGTGTATAAGCAAGTCCAGTCAATCCCCTTGTGTTAACAATGCCTCGAAGAAAGGCTACTGGTAACGTCCACATGGGCTACGCCGGTGTGCGTGGGCTGCTCATGCTCGCTGCGGGCTCCGTCACCTTGTTCACTGCTGCGGCAGCCATGATGGGCTTGTTTGAGAAGTTGTGGTTTGACTACACTGTGAGTCAATACTACTTCATCACCACTGGAGGAGTCATGTTTTTGTCTGCCGTGTTCATTCTCTTTGAGATCCGTGGCCACACTGGCATTCAAAAGCTTCTTCAGGAAGACTTCAACGTGTGGATGGCCGGAGGCATCATCAATCTCATCCCTGGAATTTGGGCCGCTATTGTGGAGAATCATCGCAAAGTGGAGGCTGGGTTCATCGACGACGGAGTCAGCAAGTATGTCGAAGACTACACCAACCTCTCAGAGGGCTTGGCCGCTGTCAACAATCATGTCTTCTGGGCTGTGGTGTTTTTGGGCAACACTCTTTTCTTCACTGCAGTGTTCTTGCCCAAGTACCTCACTCCATGGATCATGGGCTTCTGCAATTCCGCGTACCGCTCCGGTAGCAAGAGTAGCAGCTCTGATAATGAGTTGATCTGATTCTTTTTTTCTTAAATACACAACAGTTTTACTGCACTTCTTCTATCACAGGTTTCGTGGGCTTTGGCCTTTGGGGCTTGACACCGTTCGACTTGGGTTTGGGCTTAGCAGGTGGTTTCAGTGTGCCGTAGCGCTCTACGATCGAGTCACTGACTTTCTTGATCTCTTCCCATGTTGACATTTCGTGCTAGATTAGATCAAACACTGTCATAGTACTGAAACGAGAATGCCCACAATTCAATATGACCTTACCCAAGGCGCTGATTCTACTAGTACTTGCATTTATGGTTATTCACGGATACTGGCGCATTATCAAGCCGGTACTGCATGCTGCGCCAGATCTTTCAGAAGGCAGCGATCAAGATCCCGATAAGACATGCGAATCTTGGTGTGCCCACGGCGATTGCATCGCAGACACTTGTTTCTGTGACAAGGGCTTCTCCGGGCGGTGGTGCACTGAAGGAGGAAAACCATCGTGCACACACAAAGACACTGATGAAGGCGAGTTTGTTCAGTGTGCAGCTTTTGTACAGGGACTCGGTACAACCAAGATTCCTCCAGAATTGAGTGAGCACTGGCACAAGGCACAGGTGTGGGAACTCGATGTCTGGCTTACAACGACGATCTTCGAGGATCGTGTGGATCAGCACCTGGCATGGTTTCAGCAGTACAGTGCTCTTGACAAGTTGATTAGAGAAGGAAACACAAGACTGGGTAACGTAGTTGAAATTGGATGTGGTCCTTTTACTCAATCCATTGCCATGCTCCGGAAGATCGGCTTTTCTACATTGGATTCACTCACCCTTGTGGATCCGTTGATTGACTTGTATTTGCAGAAAGTACAAAAGGTCCCTTATCGTGAGAATCGGTTCCTATTTGATAAGCCAACGCATCTGGTCCGCATGGGAGCCGAGGACGCCGGCCTTTTCCTTCGACCAGGCCATTATGACACGGTGGTCATGCTAAATGTAATCGAGCACGGCACCAATGCTGTCAAGATCCTCTCCACTCTCTGGAAACTATTGAAACCGGGAGGCACTCTCGTCTTTCATGAATACAACTACGAGGACAGGGGATTCGTTTGGGACGTGGGTCACCCTATCAAATTGCACCGCCGCACCTACGACACGCTCTTGAATAAGCTAACTGTTGTGTTCCGTCAAGATTTTCACCACGAAGGGGACTATTTGCATACCAGTGGAGTCTACTTTATTGGCCAAAAACCCGTATAATACACTGTTTGAATCAAAATTCAAAATGAGCTTCGAACAGTGGAATGCGGCTATTGGCAAGGAACTAAGAGAATACATGTTGACGCTGCGTGCCTGGGAGAAGGTGTTCAAGAAGAAGCATCCAGACGGCGAAGCTGAAATCCGCCGTGCTTTTGACACCTTGGCAGTTGCTCCCATGAAAGAGTGGCTTCTAGCCCGCGCCAAGTCTTTGATGGATGAAGTCATGGAAGAAGTGTGCAGACGCTCTGAAGCCTCTGTAGACCTCATACGGACGAAAGTATTGGAAGAACGCCCCTTCGTTTTCTACGAGTACACGGATGCCGTGGACGCCAAGGGCAGGGAATGGATAGCTATGGCTCAAGCATTGGCTTCGGAGAAAAGGCTCAAGCACTTTCTCGACTTTGAACGACTGACTCACGAGTTTGCTGCAATGCTTGATGCCCTCAAGCCCTACGATGTCCACGTATCCATGGGAGCGGATCATGTGCTTGTGATCCAGACTCCGGCCAAAGAAAACTGAGACCATCGTTGGACGAAGTATAAGCGACTCATAATTCAAATGTCTGCGGAATATTGGAGTAAAGCGCCATTGATTGCCCTTGATTGGGAGATGACAGGTTGCGACCCAGAGGTCAATTTCCCTGTGGCTGTGGGTGTTACCATGCGCGTCGAGGGCAAGATCAGCAAGCATCTGGTCAAGTTTCCAGTGCCGTGTTTCCCTGCTCACGATTTTAAGGAGTTTAAGGATCAACCGGGATGGGAAGAGCGATGCGTCAGAGAGTTCTGGACTACTTTGTCTCCCGAGCTCTTGAATCAACTGCGTCATCCGGATTCTTTGCCAGAGTGGCCCCGTGATGCGCCTCCAGAACAATGGGAGGCAGCAGTCCTCAAGATGAAGCAGGCTCTTCAAGCGTTTATGCAATGGATGCGTCACCACATTGAGAGCATGCCTGAAGAGCCCATCCTGCTGACCGACAATGGAGTGTACGATTGGCCTATCGCTAACTACTACATTCATCGTTACAGGTTTCCTGAAACCGTAGACGCCAAAGAGGCACGCCCTTTGTCTTACAGCGTTAAGTGGGGCTACATGAGCACGTTTGATGTGGGTGACATGCTCCGACCTTTCGACAAGAAAGCAGTCAAGCAAATCATTGCTGAGGACACTAGTGTCAAACACAATCACGTGCCCGATGAAGATGCTGCTATGATCATTCGCAAGTTTGAGATTGCTACCGAGCTGACAGCGGCTATGAAGCCTTTTGAAGCTCAGATCTTCGAGTCGCGCAAACGCAAGCTCGAGTAATCATTTTTCAATGTCAGACAGTAAAAAGTTGACCGACGAACAACGCCGGTTGTCTTTGATCTGGCTCCAAATCATTGCAGCCTTATTTGCTTGTTGTCTTCTTGCCCAATACACCATCCTCTACATGCAATGCCAACCGGATCAACCCAAGATGATACTCAACATCCGTGTGGGCTCTGAAGACAGCATACAGGAGTATCACTCCTTTGTGACGCCGGTACCGCCTCTGTGTGAGGATGTGTTCAAGAACTCGTTAAAAGCCATTCGTGCTTGTGATAATCTGAAGGATCGCCAAACTCAGGAAGCTTGGGACATTATTGCCAAGAGACTACGAGCCGAGGCCGCCGTTCTAGAGTGCCTTTCCGCAAAAGTGCATCGCTTAACACACATCAACCGGTATCAAGAACTAGCGATGGAACCTGACTACCAGCGCCCCACACAGCCTGTTGCAAAAGAGCTTCCTTGAAACACAATGTTTTTACTTAGGGCAAAGGAATGGTGGCTCGTGAATCAATAATGTCCTTGAAGGCCAAATAGCTGATCACTGCGTAAAAGGCCAAATCCACCACTGTTGTGACAGCTTCTTCAATAAACTTGCCATTGAAGACATATTGAGTCAGCATGCCTGGCACCGAGAAGATGA
>JACCDG010807357.1_pt1 | contig 13956 bp, 10 predicted proteins | sample 7442471 | NCBI WGS metagenome assembly JACCDG01 (sample SAMN15323444, study PRJNA562643) | freshwater metagenome | isolation source: river surface water | place: USA:Blue River Watershed | collected 2017-08-17
ACGAACACCTCGCCTTCCGGGCTGGATGCCTCAGCGCGCAGCGCGTAGTCTGTGCCGTCTGTGCCACCCGTGACCCACTGCAGCGCCCACGCGACGCTGACGCTCGGCGAGCCATCAAGCACAGCCTCCGGCGCATCGTCGGCTGTGCCGGCGTGGCGCGTGGCTACCACGGTCGGGGCGCTGATGGTGTCGCAGAGGGCACTGAAGTCGAAGCCGACCCGCAGCCGCTCGGCCGGGTCTTTGCTGCTGAAGCCTGGATTGCTCAGCACCTCCGTCGCACGCCTGCTGCCATGCACGACGGCGCGCACGATGTAGCCGGGCGTCGCCAGGCCGGCACCGGATGGCGCGGCGGTGAAGACGCCGACAGCGGCCAGCGTGTCGACCACCGTCTCCAGCAGGGCGCCATCGCCCGTGATCGCTTCAGCGCCGGCCGTGAACGTGCCGACTGCAGCGAGGGTGTCGGTGGTCGTCTCGGTCAGCGCGCCGCTGCCGGTGATCGCCTCGCCGGCTACCAGCGCCCCCCACTGGAACGCGCCGCCCGGGGTTACGCGCTGTGCGGTGTACTGCATGTCAGGCCACCGTCACAGGGCCGGCCAGGGCCTTGCAGACCGGACTTTGCGCGGGATCGCCGTCGCTGTCTGTCACGACCAGGTAGCCCACCTGGCCCGGCGTGAGGCTGGTCAGGCCGGTGATGTCGAACGTCAGCACACCCGATCCATCCGTCGTCTCTGCGCTGCCCTTGGCAACAGGCGCCGCAGAGATGAGGTCCGGCCGCGCAACAGGCCAGAAAGCCCACTTAAGACCGGTCAGCCCGGTTTGCGGAGTCGATCCGTTCTGCAGCGTGACCGTGACCGAAGTAGCCAGCGTGACCGATGCGGCCATGCTGTAGAGGTACTCGACCGGCTGCGCCAGCGTGCTGTTGTCCCGCAGCAGGGTCGTGATCGTCGGCGCACCCGTCAGCATGTGCGAGAAAGCCGGCGTGCCGACAGGGGCCGACGCCAGCGTCAGGCGAACCTGCGTGGCCGACTGGCGATCCACCGCGGTGACGGCAATCGCCGCTCCGCCTGCGCCTGGATCGACGCACGTCCAGCCCGTTGCACCAGAACTCGGCGCGATGTCCGTGCCCATGGAGAGGGTCAGGTTCGCGTCATAGGTCGTCGCGGTCACGCGGACGATGGACGCCACCTTGGGGCCGCGCGAGGCCGCCGCGCTGCCATTGGCGAACAGCACCGACTGTGCGATTCGATCCGCCAGCGCCACGAAGCCGGCCGCGCTGTGGTGCAGGCCGTCCACCAGCGCGCAATCCGTGCGATCGACCCAGTAGGTCAGCGCGGTTCCAGTGGCGTAGTCGTACTGCGCGCGCTTAACCTCGTCGTACATGCTTCGCGGTGTCGTGGTCGTGGCTGCCAGGCCCACGACGTGGAACTTCAGAGACGCATTCGCCAGGGACGTTCGATAGCCGGCCGCGACGGCTGCCAGGTGGCCGCCATATGTCGCGTAGCTCATCGTGTCCCAGTCGAACTCGCCCTGAATGAAGGCCATGTCGCCGATGACCAGGCCCGGCAACTGCAGGAACGGGAGCGACAGGTTGAACTGCGGGCCGTTCGGCGGTGGCGTGTTCGGGCGCCAGCCGGTCACGGACGTGCCGCCATAGGCGGCGTAGATCAGGCCGACAGGACGGGACAGTGCGGTCGATAGCGTGTTGGCAAGCTGCTTTGCGCCCGCACCTACCGGCGTCGTCCACCCGGCCGGCGTGATGCCGGACATGCGGATGTGTGCCGACGCAGCGGGGCCGCCAGTCGTCTCGAACATCTTGACCGCGTTGCTCTGCCCGGTCAGCGCCACGATGTGCCCGATGCCGAACTGCGGTGACGTGGCAGTCACTGCGGTGTCGTTGCTGAAACGCACCTGAACCTGATACCACTGCAGCGCAGCAGGCAGCCCGGTGACGTTGAAGGTGTAGGAGGCGCCGGTCGGGCTGGCAACCGCGGTCGCCCAGTCGAAGCCGCTCACGGCGGTGCCGGTGCCGCTGTTCACCACGCGCCGTTCGATCGTTGTTGCAGTGCCGGTGAAGCCGCCCGCGATGGTGACCGATCCGGTTGCGCCGCTGGCGTGGTTGATCTGGTCCGCAGCCGGGCTGGTAACCGTGATCGTGCCTGTCGCGGGCGGGTCCACGTTGGTGACGGTGAAACTGTCCACCGACATGCCGGCCAGCGTCGTGGAGATGTTGTAGAAGCCGAAGACCCCGCGGCCCGGCGTCACGATGCGGGCGGCGTTGGAGTCGGAGAACGGCGAGCCGGTGACGTGCGTCCCGTTGACCTTCACCGCAATGGTCACCGTGGCGCCAGTGCCAGAGCACTCGACGGACAACACCGGGTTGGTGTTGTAGTTGGTGACGGCGAAGGTGCCGAGCGAAGTCAGCGCGCCCGCGATGATGCGGTACAGGGTGCCATTTGCCGCGCCGTCGTCCCACAGCACGGCGTAGCCGTTGCCCGAGCCGTTGCCGCGCAGGCCGAGAACGATGCGATTGCCGACGTTCGTGATCCACCGCGGCGTGCAGGTCGCCGTCTCGCCATCGGCCGTGCAAACGTCGGTGGTGGTGCGGTAGGTGAAAGTCGTCGCTGACGAGGTGTTGCCGGCCGAGCCATCGCCCAGCAGTTGCGGCGCACCAGAGCCGTCGAGGCCACCGCCGAAGTTCGCAAAGCTGGTGCCGGTTTCGGGCGTGTACGCGCTGAGGGCGGTCCCGGCCGAGCCGGTGAATGCTGCACTGAAGATCGTTACGGTCATCGCGCGCCCCGGGTCAAGCGTCGGTGAGCGTGAGCGAAGACACCGACAGCGTGTCGCCCACGGCCGGCGTGAGCTTGGACAGGATCACTTGCGCGCCGCTGCCGGACAGGCCGACCGTATGGCCGGTGCTGCTGTCGACGGCGCTGGATCGGCGCAGCGCGGCCGATGCGATGGCGGTCCCGGTGAGCAGGATGGTTGCCGACTTCGGGAAGCCGGAGAAGGTCAGCGACGATCCGGTGACGGTGCCGCACGGGTTGCTGAGGGCCACGGTCGCCACCAACTCTCCGCCAGCGCCCAGCAGGCGCAGCGTGCCGTCGTTGAGCCGGTCGCGCCGGCCCGTCATCGCGTCGTTTTTCTCGGTGGCGGTGTAGGCCATGCGTCAGGCTCCAGAAAGGGTGTCGTTCGGGTCGGGGTTGTTCGGGTCGGGCGTGTCGAGGGCCGCAGCCTGCTCGGCTTCGTCGATCGCCGCGGCGAGTTCGGCCTTCGTGTCGTCGTCTGCGCTGTCGAACTCTGCAGAGGCGATGGCCTGGCGCTTCTCGGTGAGCACGCGCGGCGGGAAGCCGGCGGCCTGCATCATGGTGAGGATGTCCAGTTCCGCGGCCACGTCCGAGAGGTTGTAGTCCGTGGGCCAGGCGACCGCGACCCGCGATGTCGTGCCGATGGCGCGATGGAACAGCGCCCACATGCGCAGCTCGAGCTGCTGCAGGTTCTGCGCGAAGGTGGCGATGCTCGCGTTCAAGGCCTCGAAGCGCAGCCGGCGCGCGACACCGCTTTCGGCCTGCGTGCCGACCTCGGTCGACTCCTCGCGGCCGATGCGGCGGATCGCCTGCTGCAGCTCCTCGATGTCGGCGCTGTACCGCTCGGCCGGGCCGCTGTCGGGGCTGATGAATGCCGGCGTGTCGCCAGCGTGCACCAGCATGCTGTGCGTGCCGATGGTGGCCGAGACGGTCGACGGGTCGAAGTTGCTGTCGGGCGGAACCTGCAGCGTCAGCAGGCTGAAGCCCTGCGACCGCATCAGGTCGTCGCGCTCTGACCTCTTGTTGAACACCGCGCGGCTGAGGCATGCGATCTGCTCGTACTCGCCGATCACCGGAAACGGCCGGCCGCTCTCGGTGAAGGCCAGCACCGGGCAGGCGCCGAAGGCGTGCTCGCCCTCGCGGATCACCCGGTCACCGATGCGGATGCGCCAGCCGGTGGTGCTGTAGTCGCGCTCGACGGCCTGGAGCTTGTCGTCGATCCACTCTTCGCCAGCGAGCGTGATTTTCAGGAACAGGCCCGAGTCCGGATCCTGGCGAAACTCAACCACGTCCTCGGGGAAGGCGCTGCGGATGTAGGGCACGGCGCGGCGCGCGATCTGCTGCCCCAGGCTTGTTGCCGGCGCACCCTCGGGCTTGTCGATCACCAGCAGCAGCGAGCCTCGGGCCTTCGCATCGAGGGCGAACCCGCGCCAGAACGCATCGAGCGAACTCTCGCGCAGATCGGCGTCGTTGACCATCAGCGCCACCAGCGGCGCGTCGGCGTTGTCGCGCTGCGGGCTGCGGCGGCCGAGGAACCCGGCGAACCGCTCGCAGGCGCTGCGCAGATGGTTCTCGTAGACCGCGAGGGCGTTCCGCGCGCCGAAGTTCGCGTCGGACTCGCGGCGGTGGCGCACGAGTTCGGTCGGGCCGTTGAGCGTCGGCACCGATGGCCCGGCAGTGGACACGCCGGTCGCTGGATCGGTGATCCAAGGCTGCGCCCACGTCACGCGCGGTCGGAATCCGCCAGAGCCTTCGAGGGCTGAGGCGACGAAGGCAAAGCGGGATCGCGCGAGGCTCCAGTCCATGGGCGCGGACTGTCGTGCTCGTTTGTGCAGGCGCCTGCCAAACCCGTGCACAACGCCCGCGCACATTGCCGGCCACCAGGCCAGGACGCGCGAGAGGCGCCATTGGCCGAGCGTCGGATTGCCGCGATGGCTGCCGGCGAGTTGCCACCAACACCCACCACACATGCCCATCGATCTGGACAAGTACAAAGGCAAGACGCTCGACGGCGAGACGCTGGCGAAGCTGACGGCCGAAGTTGCCGCTGACACGGAAGCCACGGAGGCGCGGGTGACCGCTGCCGAAGAGAAGGCCCGCAAGGCGACGAGGGAGTCGATCGAGGGCCGCAAGACGCTGAAGGCCGAGCGCGACAAGGCGTTCGAGAAGCTGGGCATCGACAGCCCGGACGAACTCGACACGCTGCCCGACGCGAAGGGTCAGGGCGAGGCGACGAAGCAGATCGAGGCGCGGCTGAAGAAGGCCGAGCGCGAGCGCGACGAAGCCCTGCAGGCCCGCGATGCCGTGACCGGCGAGGTCAAGGCGATGAAGCGCGAGGCCTCATTGGCCAGCGCGATCGAGGGCCTGAAGTTCAAGAACCCCGCCGATGTCCGCGTGCTGCTGCAGTCGCGTGTTGTCGAGGAGGGGGACGAACTGCGGTTCAAGACCGACGACGGGAAGCTGGTCCCCCTGAAGGACGGCGCGGCCTGGTTCGCCAAGACCCGGCCGGACTACGTGGAAGCGGCCGACGCGGGCGGGCAGGGCTCGGGCTTCAAGGGCGGCGCGGGCGGCAATGGTGGCAGCAAGTCAGGCGACTTCGGGGGCGACAAAGACGCCCGCAAAGCCGCGATCGCATCGAAGTTCCCCGAGCTGGCGAACGCCGGCTAAAGACCAAGGAAGCACACCATGTCTCTCTCGCAGATGCAGGTTTTCAATCAGTACATCATGCCGGCGACGATCGAAACGCTGTCGCAGATGGTGGACAAGTTCAACGGCGCCAGCAACGGCACGATCCGCCTGACCACGGCCGGCTTCGATGGCGACTTCTTGCAGTCGTCGTTCTTCGCCTCCATCCACGCGGCGCAGCGCCGGGTCGACCGCTACGCGGCGCAGGCTGCGGCGGCTGCCACCGATCTGACGCAGCTCAAGGTGTCGGGCGTGAAGGTGGCGGGCGGCTTCGGCCCGATCCGCTTCGAGCCGGGTCAACTGACCTGGCTCAGCAAGCCCACGACCGAGGGCGTCGAGGTGGCCTCGCGCAACTTCGCCGAGGCGTTGCTGAAGGACCAGATCAACACCGTGATCGCGGCCCTGCGCGCGGCCATCGCCAATCAGGCGAGCGCAACGAACGACGTGAGCGGCGCGGCCGGCATCAGCTACACCGCCATCAACGGCGCGCACGCGAAGTTCGGAGACATGTCCAACGACATCCGCGCGAACGTGATGACTGGCGAGGTCTATCACAAGCTGATCGGCCTGAACCTGAGCAACGCTCAGCAACTGTTCCAGGCCGGCAACGTCACGGTGGTGGACATGCTGGGCAAAGCGGTCATCGTCACCGACGCGCCCGCGCTGCTGGTGGCCGGTGCGCCGAACAAGCAATACGTCCTCGGCCTGACCGAAGGCGCCGGCACGGTGTACGACGGCGGCGATGTGATCTCGAACATCGAGACCAGCAACGGTCAGACCCGCATCGAGACCACGATGCAGGTCGACTACACCTTCGGCGTCGCGCTCAAGGGCTACACCTGGGACGAGACGAACGGCGGCAAGTCGCCGACCGACGCCGAGCTGGCGACCGGGACCAACTGGGACTTGGTGGCGTCGAGCATCAAGCAGTCGGCCGGCGTCGTCGCCATCGGCAACCAGGTGCTGTGATGAGCGACAAGAAGCCGACCGTTTGGCTCGTCGAGCACCCGACGCACCGCTTCGTCGAGGACGTGAAGGCCGCGGCCCGCAAGGCCGGCTTGATCGTCATCGACGCGGCAGTGGCGTCCGACGCCGACCGCGCTGCAGCCGTCGAGGCCGACGAGGCCCCGACGCTGACCCTCAAGCCCGAATTTCATCCCGTGGAGTCGCAAGCGCCGGCCCCCGAAGCCCCCGAACAGAAGCCCGCGCCGAAGTCGCGCAAGGAGTCCTGAACCATGGCCTATTTCCTGCCCGAAGGCTCGAAGATCTTCATGAGCACCGGCCTGGCGGCCGCGAAGACCGTCAGCGCGATCACCAACGCGAGCCCGGCCGTCGCCACCAGCGCAGCGCACGGCTACATCGACAACGACGAACTGCTGTTCACGTCCGGCTGGGAAGACGCCGACTCGTCCGTGTTCAAGGCCGACCAACTGACTGCCGACACCGTGTCGCTGCTGGGCCTGGATGCCACGGACACCACTTGGTATCCGGCCGGTACTGGCGTGGGCACCTTGCAGAAGGTCAGCGGCTGGCTGGAACTGTCGCAGTGGCTGGACATCCAGACCACGGGCGGCGACGCCCGCAACGTCAACGTCGACCCGATCTCGCGCCGCAACTCGATCAGCATCCCGAGCGGCTTCAACGCGATGTCCATCACGCTGACCTTCGGCCACGACCCGGCGCTGCCATCGCAGCAGGCCCTCGTCACTGCCTCGCGCGGCCTGCAGCGACGCGCGTTCAAGGCGGTGATTGCGGGCGGCATGACCGGCTACTTCTACGGCAACGTGAGCATGTCCGAAATGCCCACGATCACGAAGGGCCAGGTCAACCGCGTGACCGCCTCCGTGACCGTGCTCGGTCGCTTCATCTCCTACTGATCGGACATCACGCATGGGCTTCAGCCTCGTAATCGCCGATGTGGTCGAGTTCCCCAGCAAGTTCACCGTCAACGACGGCGGCAAGCTGCGGGAGTTCAAGGTCACCCTCCTCGGCGACCGCGTGCCGCAAGACACGCTCGCCGCCGAGATGAAGGAGGCCGACTTGAGCCTCGGCGATTTCCTGGCGCGGCACCTGACGGGCTGGCGCGGCCAGTCGCTGGTGATCGACGACGCCACGGGCCAGCCGGCCGAGTTCAGCGCGGGCGCCCTGGCGGCCATGCTGAGCGTTACCGGCGTGGCCGGCGTGGTGTTCACCGACTACCTGCAGGCGAACGCGGCCAAGGGCAAAGCGGGAAACTGAAGCGGCTGGCCGAGCTGCTGGCGGCCGGTCAGCTCAACTCGGGAGAGGACCAGCAAGATGCACCGACCGGCCGCAACCTTCGCAGCGCGCTCGACGCCTTCTTCGCTGGGGGCGGCGGCGCGAAGCGTCAGGCCTTCCACCTCTGGCCCGAGCACGTCGAGGCGTTCGAACTGTTCACCGCGGTCTCGACGCAATGGCGCTACGGTGGCGCCGGCCCGACCGGGCTGGACTATCACGGCATACGCGCGCACCCGGCCTTCCGTGGCCTGCGGCGCAGCCGGCGCGAGGCGGTGCTCGCTGAAGTTTCCATCATCGAACGCGCGTGGCTGCAGACCGCTGCCGAGGTGCGCGAGCGCGAGCGTGAACGAGGGTAGGCCGTGAGCGGAACGAATCCCACTGTCAGCATCCGCCTGAACCTTGACGGGGCGCCTCAGGTCGAGGCCGGCCTGAAGGGCGCTGCGGGCGCTGCTGCGTCGCTTGAGAAGTCGACGGCCGGCCTCGGCGCGGCGACGAAGCTGACGGGCATGCAGACGGCGCAGATGAGCGCGCAACTGCAGGACTTGTTCGTTCAGATTCAGGCCGGCGGCTCGCCGCTGACGGCACTCATTCAGCAGGGCTCGCAGCTATCGGCGGTGTTCGGCGGCTTCGGCCCGGCCTTCCGCGCTGTCGCCTCGCTCATCACGCCGACCGTCGTCGGGTTGACCGCTGTCGGTGGTGCTGCTGCAGGGCTGGGCGCTGCGTTCCTGATCGGCGCCAGCGAGTCGAAGGCGTTCGCCGACTCGCTGGCGCTGACTGGCAACGCGGCCGGGCTCACGGAATCGCGCTTCAACTCCATGGCGAGCGCCATCGGCACGCGCACGCTGTCGGGCGTGGGCACGGCGCGTGAGGCGCTGCAGGCGCTGGTGTCGAGCGGCCGGCTGTCTGGTGATGCCATCCAGGCCACGGCCGGCGCTGTCGCGGCGCTGTCCCGCGCAACGGGCGAAGGCGCGGGTGACATCGCCAAGCGGTTCCTGTCCATCGTCGACAACGTGGGCGACGGCGCGCGCAAGCTGAACGAGCAGTTCAACTTCCTGACCGCCGGCCAGTACGCCTACATCCGGGCGCTTGAGGACGCAGGGCGCAAGCAGGAGGCGATTGTCGAGACGATGCGGCTTCTGGAGGGGCGCGTCGGGACCACGACGCAGAACCTCGGTTACCTCGAACGCGCGTGGACGGCCGTCGCCAATGAGGCCGGGCGCTACTGGGACACCCTCAAGGGCATCGGGCGGCAGGAGACGATTGAGGAGGCGCTCGGGAAGGCCCAGGCGCGCGCCGACTCCAAGCGGACAGGCATCTACGGCCGGGCCGACGCGCAGTCAGCGCAAGACCTCGCAAACGCGCTGAAGGCCGCTGCCGGGTATGAGGCGCTGAACGCACTGGCGGCCGAGAAGCGCGCCGCACAGAACAAGGCCGGCATTGAGTGGGCGGATCGCGGCGTGAAACTTGCCGGCCGTCAGGCCGAATACGAGCGCGAGATTGCCCAGGCGCGCGCGCTGGCAGAGTCGGCCGGGAAGACGCCCGAGGAGCTTGCGCAGCGGCTGGCGCTCATCGCCGACAAGTACAAAGACCTCGGCGCCGCGGCGCGCAAGGCCGCCGATGACCAGAAGAAGCTGATCGCCGACGGCGTGAAGCTGTTCGGCGACCTCACGGCGCAGAGCGGCGGCCTCTCGCCGGACTTCGCGGAGAAGTGGAACATCCTAAACGCAGCCCAGCGGGCCGGCGCGATCAGCATCGACCAACTGACGAAGGCGCAGGCGGTGCTGCTGGCGCAGCAGCCGCTGATGCTCAAGGCCGCGCAGGAGCGGGAGCGCGCGGCAGCCGCTTCAGCGAAGGCGAACGAGGCCGACGCCGACGCGCTGGAGAAGTTCCTGCAGGCGCAGGACAAGGCCGTCTTTGCGTCGCTGGCCGGCGCTCGCGGCCGGCTGCAGAACCTCGAAGACGAGGCCGCAGCAGCCGGCATCGCCGCATCCGCGAACGTCTCGCTCGGCGAGGCTGTCGAGATGCTGGCAGTCGCCCGGCTGCGCGAGGCTGCGGCCTCCGCTGCAGCGTCCGGCCGACAGGATCAGGTCAACGCCATCAATGCGGAGATCGAGGCCCGGCAGAAGCTCGGGCGGATGCTGACGAGCAAGGAAGTCGCGGCGGCCCACCAGAAGGCGGCCGACGAAGCGGTGCGGGTGTGGCAGCAGGCCTCCGAACAGGTCGGCGATGCGATGTACGACGCACTGACCGGCAACTACGCCAGCGCGAAGCGGCTCATCGAGTCTCAGGTGATCCGCCCCGTCTTCGACATCGCCACGGCCGGCATTCGGGCCACGCTGACGAACGCGCTGACGGGCGGCACGGGCGCACTGCAGGCCGGCGCGAGCGGGTCCAGTGCGCTCGGCAACGTCGGCGCGCTGGCCGGCATCGGCTCATCCCTCGGGGCGTTCGGCACGGCGGCCGGGTTCGGCTTCAATGCGCTGCTCGGCGGGACCGGCCTGACCGCGCTCGCGGGTGGCGCCAGCATGGCTGCAGCCGGCAGCCTGGCCTCCGGCCTTGGCATGATTGCGGGCGTCGCCGGGCCGATCGCCATCGCAGCCATGGCGCTGTCGTCGCTCGACAAGAAGTCGACCCCGCACGTCGGCGGCTACGTGCTGGTGGACGCACAGGGCCGGGTGACCGACGCCACAGCGCAGCAGGGAGGCCGGCAACAGGCGGACACGCAAGCCGCGGTCGCCACGCTCGCGCAGAACCTGCTGGTCACGCTCAACACCGGCAGCAAGGCTTTCGGCGGGCGCGGGAACAACACCGTGCGCGCGGTCTTCGAGTCGGACAGCAATGACCCGAGCTGGGCGCTCTTCCACCTCCTGAACGACAAGGGTGTGAAGCTGGCCGGCTCGGTCGACGCGCTGGGCACTCTCAGCAGCGACCCGGCGAAGGGCTTCGAAGAGTTCGCAGGCATGGCCGCGACCTCCGTGCGCGATGCCCTGCTGGCAATCGACCTCCCGCAGTGGGCAAGCGACGCGCTGTCGAAGATCGAGGCCAGCGACGGCGCCGACGCGCTGGCGCAGACGGTGGCCGACATCGTTGCGGCTCAGGAGGCCATCACAGCATTCGGCGCGCAGTTCGCCGGCATGGGCGGTATGTTCGAGCGGCTGGCCGGGCTGTCGTCCGACGCGACGAACGACCTTGCCACCTTCGCGGGCGGGATCGACCGACTGAGCGGCAACCTGCAAGGGTTCTTCGAGGCGTTCTACAGCGACGCCGAACGATCGGCCATGACGCTGGGCGCGATCGGCGAGCAGCTCGGCGGCGTCGGCCTGTCGCTGCCCAGCACGCGCGAACAGTTCCGCGCGCTGGTCGAGGCGCAAGACCTGACCACCGAGGCCGGGCGCGAGGCCTATGCGGCGCTCCTGAACGTTGCCGGCGCGTTCGCCTCGGTCGTGGTGCCGATCGACGAAGCCGCAGAGGCCGCGGGCAATCTGTCGCGCGAGTTCGCTGACGTCGTGTCCGCCCTGGCGAGCGGCGTGCAGTCGGCCTATGCCACGGTGGCGAGCACGATTCAGGCAGAGCAGGATCGCGTGACCGGCGAGGCCGACAAGGCGCTCGCGCTGCTGCAGCAACAGGCAGACGGCGTGCAGTCCACTTTCGAGGCCCTGCGCGACTCGCTCCAGGGCCTGCGGTCGTCGCTGCAGGACACGATCGACGGCATCACGGGCGCGATGAGCGGCGACGACGGGCGCGAGGTGGCTCGGGCGTTCCTCGAAAGCGCACTGGTCACCGCACGCGCCGGCCAGGCCATCGACACCGGCAAGGTGCAGCAGGCTGCCGGCAAGCTCGGGCAACTCAGCACAGCCGGGTTCACCTCGCGTGCCGACTACCTGCGCGACGCGGCGGCGGCGGCACAACTGCTGCGCGACCTGAGCGGCGCGGCGGCCGGCCAGATCGTCACGGCTCGGCAGCAGATGACCGCCGAACTCGGCACCATCGCCAAGCAGATGACCGGCGTTGAGTCGGAGCGCGACGCCATGGTGCGGGTTCTTGACGCGCAACTGAACGAGGCGAAAGAGGCCGCGAAGTCGCTGGTGTCGATCGACGACGGCGTGTCGTCGGTGGCCGACGCAATCGGTCGGCTGAGTGAGGCGATCGGTGCTCTCGCATCGGCCAGCGGCAAGGCGAACCCGTCGACCGTCGCCGGCCAGTGGCAGCGCAGCGGCAACGCCTCCGTGTTCACGGCGCCGGGTGGCGCGGTCGGTGTGCGAAACGACGGCTCAGCCGACACCCTGATCCGCGGCAAGAAATCGGAGTTCACCGCGGTGCAGGCCGTCGATTGGGTGACCGCTCAACTCGGCGCCGGCAAGGCCCGCGACGTGTACGACCGCGCGAAGGCCGAAGGGATCGACCTCGACACCCTGGATGCGCTGATGGGCTGGGCCAAGGGCACGTCGGCGGTGTGGGCCACGTCGCAGGGCCTGCCGGCGTTCGCGCTGGGCGGCCTGCACGAAGGCGGCGCGCGCCTGGTGGGTGAGCGCGGCCCGGAGATTGCCGTCACTGGCCCCGAGCGCATCTACTCGTTCGACCAACTGATGCAGATGGCCGGCGGCGGGCGGCAGGACGAGTCGCTTGTTGCTGAAGTCAAGGCGCTGCGCCTGGAGGTGTCCCGCATGCGCGAGGAGAACAACGCGCAGCAGATCGCCATTGCCAACGCGGCCAGCCTGACGGCCACCATTCAAAAGCGGTGGGAGGGCGGCGGCCTTCCTGCGACGAGGGCCTGACATGCTGCGAGTTCTCAAGCCCTACCAACTCGCTGACGCAAACCTCATCAGCAGCACGGTTGCGGCTGACACAACGGCAGCATGGTCGGTGGCCACGACCTACGGCAGCGGCGCGTCAGTGCAGTACCTAAATCGGCTGTATCAGTCGCTGCAGGCCGGAAACCTGGCGAAAACCCCGGGCGCTGCGGCTTCCGCGGCCTGGTGGCTTGACCTCGGCCCCACTGAACGATGGGCCATGTTCGACGGCAGCGTCAGCACGGCCACGACCAGCGCGGACAGCGTGCTGGAGGTGGTCCTGTCGGCTGATGACTTCATCGACTCCCTTGCCGTCGTCGGCGCGCAGGCGCACACCGTGACCGTCATCGCGCGCAGCGGCGCGACGGTGGTCTACAGCCAAACCAAGACCATCGGGGCGGGCTACGGGGCATCGTGGTGGGACTACTTCTTCGGCGACCGAGAGTCGTCCGGCTCGCTGCTGTTCGACAACATCCCGCCATACCTCGGCGCACAGATCACGGTCACGCTCCAGGCGTCCGGCATCGCAGCTTGCGGCGTGCTGATCGTCGGCAAGCTGCACGAGATCGGCACCGTCGAGAAGGGCGCCGAAGCCGGGATCACGGACTACAGCCGCAAGGACACCGACGAGTTCGGCACGGCCACGCTGCTGCAGCGCGACTTTGCCAGCGAGGCGAGCTATCCGGTGCTGGTCACGCGCGCCGACATGGCCAGGCTGAAGGCGCTACTCGCATCCATCCGCGCCACCCCATGCCTTTGGGTCGGCGACGACGACACGGAGACATACGAGCCCCTTGTCGTCTTCGGCTGGTTCTCCGACTTCCGCCTCGTCATCGACTACTTCACCCACGCGCGCATGTCGCTCGATATTCAAGGACTCACCTGATGGCCTCGCAGATCACCAACTTGCCGCCAGCCCCCCTGCTGACCGATGCGCGGGGGGACTTCAACTCGAAGGCCGCGGCGTTCACGCAGGCCATGCCGACCTTCGGCGCCGAGGCGAATGCACTCGCGGCTGAGGTGTGGGCGCTGTACGGCGCATTCCTGGCCGAGTCGTCGTCTCCGATGGCGCGCAGCACGAGCGCCACGTCGCACACGATCAGCACGGGCGCGAAGGCCTTCACGGTGCTGGCCGGAAAAGGCTTCGTCGCCGGTCAGCCGGTGCTCATCAGCAGCACGGCCAGCCGGGCGAATTGGATGTGGGGCGTCGTCATTTCCTACGCGGCGACGACGCTCAATGTCGAGGTGACGATGACCGGCGGCTCCGGCACGATCGCAAACTGGGATGTGCTGATCGCAAGCCCCCCGGGTGGCGTTATCGTCACGGACTTCGCCGCGTCCGGCACCTGGACCCGTGCGGCCACGACGACGGCAGTTCGCGTCCTCCTGCTCGGTGCTGGTGGCGGCGGCGGTGGCGCCAC
>JACCDG011373671.1_pt1 | contig 13954 bp, 11 predicted proteins | sample 7442471 | NCBI WGS metagenome assembly JACCDG01 (sample SAMN15323444, study PRJNA562643) | freshwater metagenome | isolation source: river surface water | place: USA:Blue River Watershed | collected 2017-08-17
GAAAATGAGAAATTCCAATTTTAAAAGTTTCACTGGCTGCTTGTCCAATGGCGATCACTCCGCCAATATGCTTTGGAGAAATTTTATTTTGTATCAACTTTAAGAACGAAACGGCGGTCATGACACTGACGTCGATTGTTTTTTGAAAGCCACGGTGAAGAGCATTGAAAAAACCATCCGCTTTGATGACCGTGGTTGTAGGAGCCCCTTGAGTCATGTAGGGGATAATTCCAATGGTGAAACGTTTTTCTTCATTTCCGAGTCCATTGGATTGAGTGGTCATCGTTGGAGTGATGGATAGCTCCTTAACTTCCAAACCTCGGCGAACTTTTAAAGACAAACTTCCAGTGCCTGAGAATGATTTGATACTTTGTAGAACTTGTTCCCAGTACTGAACAGCAGTGCCGTTGATTTCTAAAATACGATCCGCAACCATCAGTCCAGCCTTCTGAGCTGGTGATCCATCCATAACCTTTGCAAGATAAAGTTCTGAGGACTCTAATCCTATGGATTTTAAATCTTTGATGGAATCCTTCAGTTCAATTTGAAAGGATTTAAGTTCATTTTTCTTTTCATCTAAACTCAATCTTTGAACTTGGAAATTAAGCTTTTTTGTTTCGCTTGAAACCTTTTGCATAGTACTTTCAAGAGAACGAAAGTACTTCACAGGAGTATCATTGATCATGGTGATCACATCACCATTTTGTAATCCAACTTGTGCCAGAATGGAGTCTTGCAAGACTCCCACAGATGCAGCCTTCGATGCATGTCCAAGCCCTTGGATTTCAGCGATATAATCATCTAAACTCACAGGGTTTGGATTAGGAACGATTTCTGTGATGGCTTCAATTTGTTGTTCAGCTCCATCCAAGTGTTTAATTTTCAAAGTCGCTGAACGATTTTTAGAAACTTGAAGATTTTTTTGAACATCATCCCAGCTTTTCACAGGAACAGAGTTGACTTCCAGAATCAGGTCACCACTTTGAACGCCGGCCTTGGCGGCGATTGATCCAGGAGTCACATCTCTGACAAGAGGAGATCGGACTTCTTCACCAATTTGCGCAACCAGGAAAAATACCAAAATTGCAAAGAAGAAATTCATCATAGGACCCGCAAGGACAACAGCAATTCTTTGTAAGACGGGTTTATGAGTAAACGAATATTGTTTTTCTTTTTCAGGAATATCAGATCCAATTTCATCACCATACATTTTGACATATCCACCTAATGGAATCAGAGAAATACAATAGGTGGTGTCGCCCTTTTTATAGCTCAAAAGTTTTTTTCCAAACCCAAGGCTGAAAACTTCCACGCGGACGCCAAAAAATTTAGCCACAAGAAAATGACCAAGTTCATGGACAAAAATAAGAACGCCCAAAAGAACAACGAAGGGGAGAACGGCAGACATTCCTTGATGAAGATAGTTCATGATTATATCCATAAAAAACGTGACTCCTTTTTGGGGTCTGGTTGGCTTTGAAAACAGAGATCAGTTTATGATGATTTTCAAAGAAGAACAATGGCATAAAATTATGGGAATCAGGGCTGGACTTAAGTCTTCTTTGATTTGAAAAATTAATTTTCTAGAATAAAAGCAATGGCATAAATCCATGGCGCAGCAAACAATACGCCGTCCAGGCGGTCTAAAATTCCACCATGTCCAGGCATCAAAGTGCCTGAATCTTTTCGATCGGCAATTCTTTTCAGTAGAGATTCAAAAAGATCACCTGCTTGACCTAAAATGCCAGCGGCCAGTGAAATGCAGGCCATAATACTGGCAAGTCGGAAACTGCTTCCAAGGGCTAGATAACTATAGGCGCCTCCGCATAAAAAGGAGCCAAGGGCGCCACCGAAAGAGCCCATTCTGGTTTTGCTAGGAGAAACTTGAGGTAAAAGTTTTGTCGTCCCCCACATCCGTCCAAAAAGATAGGCAAAGGTATCACCAGCAAGCACACTGATCAGAAGAAATAAAAACCAATCAAGACCCGAGTGAAGTCGAATCAATTTTAAAACAAAAAGAGGAAGCGCTGATGCGTAGATAATTCCAAAAGCCAAACGAAGTCCTACGACCAGAGATTGCTCCAATAAGTTATCAGTTGTTTTAAAAACCTGCAGAGAAAGAACGACCAGGATGCTTGTGAAAATAAGTGCAACTCCTAAATCAGGATGCAGGAGCTCTAACAACAGCGGTAACATTGCAATGAAAAAATAACTGAAAAGTCCAATGGGGACTTTCTTGTCAGGAAAAACCAGTCGCAAATATTCACGGTGGCACAAGGCTGATGAAAAGAGAACCATGGCAATGGCGCCATTAGATTTAAAGTAATAGAGGGTTAAAACAACAATAATGACGGCAGCAATCGCTGATAAAATTCTAGTGATGAGGGTTTTCATGTTGAACAATGGCTCCATATCTTCGTTCACGTTGAAGATATGATGCTATCGCTATATCTAGATCTTGAGTAGTAAAATCAGGCCATAGGGCATTTGAAAAATAAAACTCACTGTAAGCAGCTTGCCAAAGTAAAAAGTTTGATAGCCGTTTTTCACCACTGGTTCGCAAGATAAGGTCGGGGTCTGGAATTTCGGGAAGATAAAGATTTTCATGAATGAGTTCTTCAGAAATATCTTCGGACTTGATTTCCCCAGACTCAATTTGTTGAGCAATTTTTTGTACTGAATGAACGAGTTCTTGCCGAGATCCATAACTCAAAGCAAAGCAAACTTGAAGACCCGTACAGTTTTGTGTAGCAACTTGGGTCTGAGCAATGGCCATTTGAATATCTGCAGGAAGTTTGGATAAATCACCCATGACTGAAAATCGAATATTTTCTTTGACCAAGTTCAAGGTTTCTTTGCGAAGATAACGACGAAGAAGAGTCATTAAAAATTGAACTTCCATCATAGGTCGTAGCCAATTTTCAGAGCTGAAAGCATACAGAGTTAAGTATTTCACTCCAAGGCGAGAACAATGAGTGATAATTTTTTTTGCCGTACGAGCACCTTTGATGTGCCCAAAGGTGCGTTCTTTTCTGCGCAACTGAGCCCAGCGGCCATTTCCATCCATAATGATAGCAATATGTTCTGGGAGTTGCATAAAGCTCCTAAATCGTAAGAATGCTCTTTTCTTTTTCTTCAGTGATCGAGTCGATTTTCTTAATAAAATCGTCAGTCATTTTTTGGATCTCATCATTGGATCTTTTGCTTTCATCTTCACTGATCGCTTTATCTTTCAATGCTTTTTTCACCTCTTCATTGGCATCACGACGAGCCATACGAACAGAAACCTTCGCATCTTCAGACAATTTTTTCACTTGTTTAACCAAGTCTTTACGACGTTGTTCTGTCAAATCAGGAACCTTCAAGCGAATCGCCTTCCCATCATTCATGGGCGTCATTCCAATGTCACTTTTGATCAAAGCTGATTCGATTTCCTTCAGAAGAGAGCCTTCCCAAGGAGAAATCAAAAATGACTTTGCATCCGGAGTGGAGACTGCAGCCACTTGATTCAAGGGAGTGATGCTACCGTAGTAATTCACTTTAATATTATCAAGCATACTGACCTGAGCCCGTCCTGTACGAACTTTTTTAAGTTCATTGGAAAGTGCTTCGGTGGCTTTGCTCATTTTTTCTTGAGTCGAACTTTTTAAAGTATTCAGCATGTTGTTTCTCCTTGCGAAGTTAACGAACTAAAGTTCCAATTTTATCGCCCATGACAGCTTTTAAAATATTGCCATGAACAGATAGGTCAAAACTAAGAATAGGTAGCTTGTTGTCCATACAAAGACTGACGGCTGTTAGATCCATCACTTTCAGTCCTTTATTCAAGACTTCAATGTAGCTCAACTGATCAAATTTCACAGCATCACTATGCTTCACAGGATCTTTGTCATAAATTCCATCCACTTTCGTGGCTTTCATCAGAATCTCAGCATTGATTTCCATCGCTCTTAAAGCAGCAGCCGTATCTGTTGTGAAGTAGGGATTGCCTGTTCCTGCACCAAAGATAACAACACGACGTTTTTCAAGATGACGAATGGCACGTCGGCGAATGTAAGGTTCAGCAATTTCTGCCATTTCAATGGCCGTCTGAACACGAGTAGGAACTCCGGCTTTTTCAAGAGCATCTTGAAGGGCAAGGGCATTGATCACTGTTGCAAGCATTCCCATGTAGTCACTGCTTGCGCGATCCATACCTTCGGCAGAAGCGGCAACACCTCGAAAGATGTTCCCGCCGCCAATAACAATCCCAACTTCAACATGCTTATGAAATACATCAGCAACTTCCTGGGCGATTTGCTGGATAACCTGAGTATTAATCCCAGTACCTGCTTTGCCACCCAGAGCTTCTCCGCTGAGCTTAAGTAAGACGCGTTTATAAGCTGGAAGTGCCAATTAGTGCCCCTTCGTTTGAGCAGCAACTTCTTCCGCAAAATTATTGGAACGTTTTTCCAAACCTTCACCCAATTCGTAGCGAATAAAGCGACGGATCACTAAGTTTTCGCCGATACGAGCGACAGTTTCTTTCAAATAATCTGCAATTTTAAGATCTGGATTTTTAACAAAAGATTGCTCAAGCAAGCAAACTTCAGACATCCACTTTTTAATTTGTCCTTCAACGATTTTATCAACCATTTCAGGCTTCTTACCTTGCTCAATATTTTTTGCGCGCAAGATTTCTTTTTCTTTTGCAATCAATGTCGCAGGAACTTCATCTGTAGAAATCGCGATGGGACTCATTGCTGCAATATGAAGAGCAATGTCGTTAACAAATGATTTAAATTGTTCGTTACGAGCCACAAAGTCAGTTTCAGAGTTCACTTCCAACATCACGCCGACTTTTCCTTCGCCGTGAATATAAGAGTGCACAAGGCCTTCAGAAGCCAAGCGGTCTGCTTTTTTAGCAGCAGAGGCTAGACCTTTTTTACGAAGCCACTCAACAGCAGCTTCGAAATCTCCCTTTGCTTCTTCAAGGGCTTTTTTACAATCCATCATACCTGCGTTTGTTTTTTCACGCAGTTCTTTTACCATAGTTGCAGAAATACTCATTTTCCAACTCCTTTAAGATGATTAGAGATTTACAGAAAGGGATAACAACCTTAGTTGTTATCGCCCTCAGTTGAAGATGTTTCGTTCTCAAGCTCAGCTTGGATTTCAACGATTTCAGCCATACCAGCAGCAACAAGTTTACGTGGTTTGTTCACGCGTACAACTTCTGGTCCTGCAGATTTTTTCTCAGTTGCAGCAGCTTTAGCTGGAGCACGTCCACGACGTTTGTCAGCAGCTGGAGCTTTTTCATCTTTAGAATCTTTCGCAGCAACATCGGATGCTTTATCTGTTTGAGCACGCAGACGTTGTTCGTAATCTTTCGCGCCTTCTAGGTAAGCATCTGCAATCAAGTTTGCAAAAAGTTTGATGGAGCGAATCGCATCATCATTTCCAGGGATTGGAAATTGGATTTCTTCAGGATTTGAATTTGTATCCGCAATACCGATCACAGTCATTCCAAGGCGTTTTGCCTCAGCAACAGCGATATGTTCTTTAGGCAAATCAACAACGAACATTGCTGCCGGAGTTTCCTTCATGTCACGGATACCGCTTAAGAAGTCTGCAAGACGTACAGATTCTTTTTCGATTTTAGAGCGTTCTTTTTTACCGTAGTAATCAAGCTCGCCTTTTTCACGCATTTGATCAATACGTTTCAAGCGATCGATGCTTGATTTGATAGTTTCGAAATTTGTTAACATTCCACCTAACCAACGCTTAGTAACGTGAAACTGACCACACTTTGCAGCAGCTTCAAGGATAGGTTCAACAGCTTGTTTTTTTGTTCCAACAAAAATAAGTTTTCCACCTTTTGCGGCAACTTCTTTGACAAATTCAGCGGCGCCATTTGCTTTGCTGACAGTTTTTTGAAGATCGATAATATGAATACCACCACGAGCTGTGTAAACGTAGGGTTTCATTTTTGGGTTCCAACGTTGAGTTTGGTGTCCAAAGTGGACGCCGGCGTCCAACATATCTTTCATTGTTACTTGTGCCATATTTTCTCCTTCTGGTTAGGCCACCTTTTCAGCAGGGACCCCTTTTGGGGTAAGCGCTCGAAGACCATCCTCGAGACCAGTTGGTTGTGCTAAAAAGTGAGTAATTTAGACTGTCGGTGTTAACATGCTGGAAGGTGAGGACGCAAGATAAACCTTATTTTGAGCAGGCCTATTTGGGCTTTTGATTCACTTTTTGATAAACCTCTAATTGATAGTGGATAGAACCCTCTGGCTTGATAACGCGATAGGCTATCTCGCTATTGTTAAAAATCAGGCCAGGTAAGTTTCTGAAAATTTGGTTCAGCGGATGACCTGTCTGAATATCTATGGCCGTTGTTTTTAGCTTTTTTTGAGATTGAGTGACAAAAACTCGATTGTTGATCCACTGAATTGGCTGATGCGAGTTGAAATCTTTATTGAAATATTGATGTTTAGGAAAAACCTGAAGGGTAAATTCCTTATGATCAAGATCTGCAGATGGTCGGGAGTCCAGCTGTATTCTTAAAAAACTATGGGAATCCTGAGCCAAAAAAATAGAAGAATCAGGACTCCATTGATTTGTCGATGAAATGCCATCCCAGGAAATGATAGAGCTCCAAGACTCTGTGGAAAGATTAAAAAAGCGAAGATGACTTTTGAAAACACAAGCTAAGTACTGTTCATCCGGAGAAAGGGAAATGGACACAATAGGTTCAATAATTTTCGATTGAAGGAAAAAGTTTTTTGTCAGGTGAATCAGTTTTTTTCCGTTAGAAGCACTCCAAAAATAGATTTCATTTTCTGAAAGCTGTTTGTCCTCGGAATGCTTGGTGGCAATGTCTGCACTCTCTATCGTGTTTGCTAAGGAAGAGCTGGCACGAACAATAAAATGCGATCCTGTGGACCAAACAGGTTCTGGTGAAATAAGATCGCTTCCAATAGAAAGATGTTGGCTGTCTTCTAAGGTGAATCGATAATCTTTTTGATTTGGATCTTGGCCGTAAACTAGAATGGGTTGATTTAAAAGCTCAGAAAGAAGAACGCCTTTTTTTTGGGAAGGGTCTTGAATTAGATGAGACAAAAAATCGAAGTTTTTTTCTGGAAGAATGACCCAAGCTGAGCGGGTTGGAATTTGAAAAACCACTTTCACTGGAAAGGTAAATCGTTGGGTTGTTTTCAAAGTTCCATTCGGGCTATACCATCGAACGTGATAAACATCATTTTGTTTTAAAAGTAAATGGTCAGCAGAAGAGGACGCTAAACTTCCTCGAGACCAAAGAGAACCGCCCATTTGAGTAAAAATTGATCGATTGATACTTGCGAAATCGTGATCAAGGACAGCCCAGGCATTTGTTCTGACATCTAATAATCTTGAATCAGGTTTTGTTAAATCCAAGTCTTGTGATTGAGTAAAAAAATAGAGACCGTCACCAGACAGAACACCATTTTTTTCTTCGCGAAGAAGTTGTTTTGTTCGTACCAATTGGAAAGAAAAATCAGTGGATTTTCCCTCAACGTCTGAGGCTTCAGGCAAGAGATTCGAATGAAGGATTTGATGGATCCAAGCCTGTGTTTTTTCACGATGCAGATTCTCTGAAGATTGGCCAGAATTTGGAAAAAGTCCCTCACACTGTTGGCTGTGTGCCGTTGAACAGACAGCTGTGAAGGCAAGAAAACTTAACGTGATTTTTTTCCAAAATTGTTGCAAAAAAGCCCCCTCTTTTTCGCACAGTGATAACAGTTTCAACCTTAGGGTTCAATGGTTTTTCGCCAAACTTTGATAACAACGACGGGATTCATAACGTCATTCTGGTTTGAAAAACTGTAAAATGTATTGTTTCCAACCGCTTTTGCATGATCTGGCATTTCAGAAGGTAGGACAAGAGTTGGAAATTCGGGTTGAACAAAAGATGGACGCTTGATTTCCTCCAATGGATTGTATTCCCGTTGACTGTTTATTTTGTAAATTCTCCAAGCATTTTCCGTATGCCTTAATCCGAATTGCTTTTCCAGATCCTCTCTGGTTTTAGCCAATGGAATTGAGTTTTCCTGAGCTGTCTTCATGGGCAGGATCGCTTGCATGAAAATCAAGTTATCTGTAGGAAGTAAGATTTGCTGAGCAATTCCCTTCGTTTGATAAATGGACGTGCTGCTGGGAAGGGCGTCCTTGGAATTTCCACTTGTTTCTGGGTAACTTTGCCAAACAAAAACATGGAATTTGTCTTGAAGGGCAATTGTATTTTCAGAATCACTAAACACTAGTTGATTTAAGAAATGCTCAGGTGTCTGAACATCATTTTTAATTTCAAAAGTTTTTCCATCTAAAATTAAAATTCGGCTTCTAGATGAAATCACTAGCCATCGACCATGAGGAGAGCTTGCGAATTGCAAAGAATCATCCGACTCAAAATGGCTGAGAATTTCTGTGGGTAAGTCCTGAATGACCTTTCCGGTTTTTGAAGACCATACTCTGATTTTTAAGGAATCTTCTTTGACCATGGCTGCAAAGAACGAAGAGTTAAATGTGTAATTTTGAATATCCTCTTCGCGAGGATAAAGAAATAAATCTTTGCTTTTTTCAAAGTAAATTCGCTTTGCGGCTTGATAAGTATTATGTGGGCTAGAATGATCAAATTCACCCAACATAATGTGGTGATCATTCTTTGTATTCATCGTTGGATCTACGGAATGTAGTTTTAATAAATCGACAGGGTTTGTTTCGGGAAGAAGAACAAATTGATCTTCAAAAAGTAAACGATCTCGCACTGGGAACGGAGAACGAGCCATGCGAAAGGATTTGATAGAGCGTGGACCGCTGAATGGAAATTGAAATGGAAGCATATTTTTTAAATCTGGGTGTAAGCTTGAGCTTCGTTTCAGATCCGATGATAGCTGGGGAATAAGTTGGTTCTTAACATGCATTAAGGGTTGAATAATTCCGAAATTTTCAAAGGCTGAAATATCTAAATCATCCAAGCTTCGAAAGATCGAGGCGAGTGATAATATGTTACCATTTCGAAGATCAATTAAGGCAACTTCGTGGTCTTTTAATCTTGGAGCTTTGGGATTTAGAACCGTTTTTTTTCCATGGTTATCAATTTCAACCAACATCAGTTGCCCCTCAGGGTAAAAAACTCCATGGGATATATGAACGTGAGGAATAATAAAATCTTTGAGTCGATTAAAGTGGACAGATTTTAGCGCTGGCCTGACCCATCCCTGAGAAAGGTGATCGACGGGTTTTGATGCAAGAAGAGCTTGAATAAAATTTTGTTCAGTTTGAGTTGATGGAAATAGCTCAGAACAATTCTGAACCTTCGCAGAAAAGGAAGGCGCGCTGAGAAAGAATACCAGACCTGCTATTTTGGACAACATAAAGCCTCCGTCAAACGGGTGATCAAAGTGACAAAAATAGGCCCAGAACCCATTTTTAAATCAAAGAATGGGGTTATGGGCTACTTTCATAATTTAATAAAAGGAAGTGCAATCCTTGGGCCAAAAAGGAATTAGAGTTCCATTGGATCGTCAAGTTCTTCTGATTGACTGGAGAGAGTGTCTTCCACAGGCTGGCCAAGAAGAATGGAGGTCATTCTTTCGGCTTGCAAAAGGCTGCCAACAAGATTTTTTTCCTTGTTCATTTGGCTAGAAGCAATAAACAAATTGTTGTAGTTTGCTAAGTTCATATTCTTCTGAACTTTCAAATCACCATTTCCATCCATCGATGGAACAACAAGAATGCGTTCATACTTTAAATTATCAAAAGCAGTTGGATAGGCACGTTTGATTTGTCTCTTCATTTTTTTTAAAGCTGCACCTAAGATTTCAGAGTCTTCAGCATCGTCATCTGACAAAAAAGTCACCCACTGTGAATATTGCCAATCACCAATGGCGCGAAATTGAAACTGCCCTACGCAGGGACCAATTTCATCCTGGGTCGTACCATTGAGTACGTGCAAAGAGGTCGAAGGAGTCACATGGTGGTCGTGCATAAGATCCAAACATAAAGCAGTCCAGTAATCATTCTTGGCCAGCTTCTGTTTACTTTTTGCGCTGAGGGCATCATCTGGCAACAATGTTTTCAAACCACGAACAGGCCCTGCATAAATAAAATTATCTGCCGAAAAATATTTTTGACCGTTCACAATGACTTGTTGAATGCGATGGTTTTCTCCAAGAAATTTTGTCACCCATGATCGAGGCATATATTCGCCTTGGAATTTTTCAAACAGTTTTGATGGCCACTGGTGAACAGGTAAATCTGTTTGAAGATAATGTTCGCTCAGAAAATACTTCAGTTGTTCGTAAAATGAAGGAGGATTTTCTCCAAAACCTAAGAAAGGTCGTAGGTGACCATTTTCAAAAGTCACAGGGGAAGATTCTTTGGAGTGGTAGGTGATTTCTTGCTCTAAGGTTTTTGAAAGAAACTGCAAGGCGTTTTGGCAGTTTTGAGTTTCTGGTAACCACCTTAAGCCATTATCGAAATCACCAAGTTTTGCCGAGTATATGTTGTGATTAAATCCACCAAAGGTGTCGGCGCCATCAAGAAGAAGGACATTGAAATTTTCACAGGACAATTTTGCTGCTATCGCAAGTCCTGTTAATCCACTTCCAACAATAATATAGTCGTAATGATTTGATTTTGTTTTTTTTACTTCAGACATGAATTCACCTTCTCAAAGAGCGGGGTATCATTGCAAGTCATTCTTTCGTAAATGACGATCTTCTAAAAAAGTCACAAATTTCTTCAAACCCCATTGGACAGGGAATTTCAAGCCAGGATGCTTGTCCATAAAGAAAGCAACAGGTGGAGAATACCGATAATAGCAATCCACCAAAGTCTGTCCCCAGGCCGAGTTCATTAAGATCTCATCACGAAATCCTTGAAGATAGATCACTTCAGGGGCGTCCCAATTTTCAAAAGCACTGGTTGCGATAAAGCATCGTCCCTTGGCTTGAACAGAGGATTTCACAAAACTTTTGAAGACCGCTGGATTTTTTGCGGACTTTGCAAAGGTTTCTGCCTTTCGCATGATGTCGGGATAGATGGGTGTAAATTTTAAAAATTGAGTCAGTTTTTTGGAAGCGGTTTGTTGTCGGTCACTGTACTTGTCATTTGTATCATAGATGCGCATCAAATCCCAATAGACAGAAGCAACAACAGTCAATTCAGGAGTACGGGCTGAATCTTTGAACAGCTCTGGTCTTAATTGGCCTTTTTCAACATCAAAGACAATTTCTAATACGCGGATATATTTTTCGTAAGCAACGGCGGCTTCAGAAAAAGCTTTTTCAACCATGTGATTGCGAGCCTTTTTAATCAGGTTCACACGACTTTTCCAAAGCATGAGTTTATTTTGCTCTTTGGCTTTTTCACGAGCCAGCAGCATTCCCCCGCGGCCAACACTTGCGGATAATTGAGCATAGCAAGTCCCGCAAATTTCCGCAGGTAGATTTTCAGCGACACCAGCATCTTTCAAAGCCGTGCGAAGACCTTCTTCGACGGGAAGAAGGCCAGTTGATAAATTTCCGCAACGGGGACAGTTTACATTTGCCATAGAATTATTGTGTTAAAGAAGATGAAGTGGGTCAACATCGACAATGATACGAACACCTGCCGGAACCCATTTTTGATCTGATAGAAGCTGGACACAATAATTGCTCAGAGGAGTTCCTTGGGGGTTTTTGATCAACAACAAATGGCGAAATTGCCCGCGAAGCTTTGCTAAGGGGGCTTCTGTGGGGCCTAGAATTTCTAAATTTTCAAATTGCGGCCGTTGAGATTTCAAAGCCCAGGCGCGTTCAGACAAAAGTCTAGCTGTATGCTGAACCCGGTCTAAATGAGTGCCTTGGACACGCAAAGAAACTAGCTTCCCAAGTGGTGGGTAACCTAACATGCGTCGAAATTCCAATTCATGTTGAGCAAAACCTTGAAAGTCATGATTTTGAGCAAACTGAATGCTTGGATGTTCGGGGCTGAGAGTTTGAATAATCACATGTCCTGGGGACTGTCCTGGTTGAACATGCCTTCCAGATCGTCCACTGACTTGAGTTAAAATTTGAAAACTTCTTTCCGTGGAACGAAAATCAGGTAAGTGAAATCCTATGTCGGCAAGAACTAAACCTACCAAAGTCAATTTTGGAAAATCTAAGCCCTTCGCAATCATTTGAGTGCCAATAAGAATATCAACAGCTCCTGATTCCATTTGGCGAATAAAGTTTTCTAGACTGACTCGATCTTGAATTTCATCTCGATCGGCGCGCACAACTCGTCGATCCGGGTACAGGCGTTTCATATCATTTTCAATCGCTTCAGTTCCCAGCCCAACGGGTTTCATTTCGTCTTCATGACAATCTGGGCAGCGAGATTTTAAATTTTCGTGATAATCACAGTAGTGACAAACAAGGTGACTCTTCCCGTGCAAAGTTAGAGAAATATCACAGTTAGGACATTCTCTTGTATGACCACAGGCTGGACATAAAACAAAGGGAGCAACTCCACGGCGATTTAAAAATAATGCAACTTGATCGCCTCGTTCCAGTGTTTCGTGAATTTTTTCAAAAAGCAAAGGACTGCACCAACTGGGTCGCAAGTCATGATTTTCTTTCGGTGTGTTTCGTAGATCGACAATTTCAACAAGAGGTAATTGTCGATCCATGACTCTATTTTCCATCACGTGCAGTTGGTATTTTTTTTGAAGGCAATTGTGCCAAGACTCTAAGCTTGGCGTTGCCGAGCCTAAAACCACAGGGCAATTATGAAATTTTCCCAGCATGACGGCGGCATCTCGACCATGATATTTTAATTTTTCATCTTGTTTAAAACTGGATTCGTGTTCTTCATCCACAATGATCATTCCAAGATTGGGAAGGGGGCAAAATAAAGCGGATCTGGCGCCGATCACAATTTTTTTTCTTCCCTCAATCATATCCCACCACTGATTTGTTTTTTCTCGAGGGGTCAATTGAGAATGCAACACTGCAATCTGCTTCCCAAAGCGATCCACAAAGCGATCAATCAATTGTGGCGTCAGAGAAATTTCTGGCACAATGACAATCGCACTTTGATTTTCCCTTAAAATCTTTTCTAATAGGTGCATATAAACTTCAGTTTTACCAGAGCCTGTTACACCAAAAAGAAGATGAGTTTGAAATCCATGACTTTTCTGAATGGAATCTAAGACCTGAGTTTGTTCCGAAGAAAGTTCAGGTTTCGGTCTATGGGGTTTTTCTTGATCTCCCATGCTGGGATCTGATTTCTTTGTTTTCTTCGAATTTTTTTTTGATAAAGGAGGCAGGGATAAATGCAAAACTTCTCCGATGGGATGCAAATAGTATTTTGCCAACCACTGACACCAATCAATGAAGTGTTGAGGAAGAATTGGGAATTCCGTTTGAATTTCTTTGATAGCTTTGGATTCAAACTCAGGTTCTGCTAATTCTTTTTCAAGAAGAACGCCAGATACATTTCGTCCACCGCGCCCCAGGGGAACAGTGACAAACTGACCAATGGAAACACAATCACGAAGTTCATCGGGAATACGATAGGTAAAAAGCTGATCCACAGGGGTATCTGTGGCGATTTTCCAGAACTCGCCTGCGGACATTTGCTACCTCAATTTAGAATAAAATTCTTGGACCAATGTTTTGAGATTTTCTTGAGAGATATTATTTTTGCTGACAAGTTCTAAAGAACTCACTTGAAAATCTTTTTGTGAAAAGGGTTTTGATTGGACCTGTGTTGTTACTATGTTCCAAGTTTGCTGTCCCCATTTGACGGTGCGAAGTTTGGGATGAATCAAGCCTCGAGAATAGGTTTGAAATTGATCGGCAAGGATTTCGACTTGTTTAAGGTCCCGAAATTTGCGGACAACGAATTGATCTTGATCAATCCACAATCCTGGGGAGTTTTCCACAGACGGATTCACAGAGGA
>JACCDG010070122.1_pt1 | contig 13953 bp, 11 predicted proteins | sample 7442471 | NCBI WGS metagenome assembly JACCDG01 (sample SAMN15323444, study PRJNA562643) | freshwater metagenome | isolation source: river surface water | place: USA:Blue River Watershed | collected 2017-08-17
ATAGATCTCGACACAAGGCGAGGTTTGGCGCCGGATCTATCAGCTTTGTCGCGCGAGCTTGGAGCTTCTGTGGTGCCGACGCTTGCGGTACGAAGCAGTGGCATCCGAGAGCTGCTCGATCAAGTCGAAACACAACTTCAGATCGTTGGCACTCGCGTCGCTTCGGCGCCGGCTTGGCGCAAGCCCACGAGTGAAGAGATCCGTGCGCGCTTTGCCGAAGTCGACCGGATTCTCAAGGCATCAACTCGACGGACCACTCGTCCCGCGGAGTGGACCGAACGAATCGATCGCATAGTCTTGCATCCAGTATGGGGGTCGCTGCTTTTGCTCACGGTTCTGGCGACGCTGTTTCAGGCGATTTTTAGCTGGGCCAGTGTCCCGATGGATCTCATCAAAGATGGCTTTGCATGGCTCAGCGCTACTGTAGGCGGGACGCTCGCAGATGGACCCCTCAAGAGTCTGGTCGTGGATGGGATGATTGCGGGAGTGGGAGCGGTTCTTGTGTTCCTGCCTCAGATTCTGCTGCTCTTTCTGTTCATCCTGTTGCTTGAGGATACAGGTTACATGGCCAGGGCTGCTTTCTTGATGGATCGGCTGATGGGCAAGGTGGGGCTGCACGGCCGCGCCTTCATCCCGCTGCTCTCGTCTTATGCCTGTGCAATCCCGGGCATCATGGCCACGCGAACCATCGAGAATCGTCGCGATAGGTTGACTACAATTTTGATCGCGCCTCTGACGACATGCTCTGCGCGGCTCCCAGTCTATTCGCTGCTCATCGCTGCGTTCATACCGCAGCGTAAAGTATGGGGAGTTCTAGAGCTTCAAGGGATAGTGATGCTGGGGCTCTATTTCGCCGGCATCGCGGCGGCGCTGCTCATGGCAATTGTTTTTCGGCGCATGCTGTTCAAGGGTCCTAAGCCTCCGCTCTTGCTCGAGCTGCCTACCTATAAGATCCCAAGCGTAAAAAGTCTTGTGATGGGACTTCTTGAGCGCGCGCGGCTCTTTATTAGGCGAGCAGGCCGAGTGATCCTGACACTCTCGATCCTCATCTGGTTCTTGTCGTCCTATCCCAAGCCGCCTGAAGGGGCTCCGGGGCCTGCGATTGCGCATAGTTTTGCGGGACAGATCGGTCATGCAATTGAGCCGCTGGTTAAGCCCATCGGATTTAATTGGCGCATCGCTGTGGCTCTGATTCCTGGATTTGCTGCGCGTGAAGTGATGGTCGGAGCGCTTGGTACCGTTTACGCGGTCGAGGTCGCTGGTGACGAAGACGCTCGTACCAAAACGCTCTCCGATCTCATCGCTCGCGATTGGAGTCTAGCGTCCGCGCTTTCACTTCTTGTTTGGTACATCTTGGCCTGCCAATGCCTCTCTACCCTCGCGGTCACCCGTCGAGAGACCAACTCGTGGAGATGGCCGGCCGTGATGTTCGCCTACATGACTACGCTTGCCTATGCAGCCTCTTTTCTTACGTACCGCGGAGCTTGTTGGCTCGGCTGGGGTTGAGCTGTGCAAGAAGTCATAGCGCTCTCGGTCGTTGCACTCGCTGCCGGCACGACAGTATGGACGGTCTTTAGATCTTTGGTGGCCGATCCACTTTCTCGGTGGCTGCTCACGCGAGGACAGGTGAAATGGGCTATGCGGGTCCGGCGTTGGGTTCGTTAGCTACCCGATTCCAAATCCTAGCCCACATTCTGGGCATTCCTTGTTGAGCGTAGAGAATTCGGTCCCGCAAGCGGGGCACTTGGCAGTTTCCTTTTCAGAGTCGTAAATGCCGTCTTCTGTGTCAATGGCGACCGTCTCTCCGCCGTCGATGCTTGCTAGGTCTCGCGCTCGTTCTTCTAAAACAAACTCTCTAAATCCGGCGATATCCTGTTCGCGCGCCAAGACCTCGATTTGAGGCTTGCAGCCTGTGCGACAGTTTGCAGGATCCGCGTGAAGCTCGATGACAATGCCGCGCTCTTCGAGAGCAGCCTTGAGGCGCTTAGCTTCTGTGTAGTCGCAGACTCCTACTTTGATGAGATCGTCTTTGGGTGACATGCGATTAGGCTAAGAAAATTCTGGAGAAATGACAATCCTGGATTCGGTTAGAGTCGCCAGGGCAGCACTTCCGTCAAGGAAGGCAGTTAGCTTGTCCTGCGGTCACTTTGAGCTGAGGGACCATTTGAGGAGGAGTGGTTTGAACGGTCTCTACTTTTACATTTAATGCGCACTCATGGGTGACGACGGTGAAGCTGCCGTTTCCATTGTCCTGGATGGATTTTACGACTTGAGTGGGTCCGAGAAGGAGATAGATGTCTTTAGATTCGGAGACGGCTCGGAATCTACGCAGGCTTTCTGCCGTGGGAGGAAGTGCTGCGTGCGCGGCGGTCGTTACAAACAAAAGAGCGATCGTGAGGTGCTTCATATTTTCATCTCCAAAGTGATTCAGGTACAGGGCCCGACTTCGAAATCAAAGTAGAGGAGGGGGTGAGGGCCGTCAATGAGTCCCTAGGCAGCTAGCTAGTCAATTTGATGCGGCGTATGCGATCTTGATTGGGTGTTTCTCTGTGTCATTTTTAAAATTCTATTCACTTGCTGCAAAGCTCAGTGTGAATGTCATTTTCAATGAATGATTGAGTTGTTACTTAATTAACGCTTCTTGTCTCAAGAAATGTCAATTACATGAAAGAGGAAAAACTTCTGTGATGATCCATTCGAATTTTCGAGGCTTGTTTGTTTCGGTTTTGCTTTGTGTTGCAACATCTGCGCATGCTGCCGCCCTGGTTCCCATTCAGGGATATTCGTTTACTGTGCTCAGCAGTGTGGGCCAGGAAGCAAAAGCTAGGGAACTCGCTGATCGCTGTGAAAAGGCTTTTCAATATTTTGTGGGTCTCTACAAATCCAAGCCTGCGAAGATCTCATTGTTGGCTTTGTCTAAAAGTGATTGGTCTCAATACTCGGTATACCCAGCATACGGAATGCCCAACTATGCGAACGGGGAGTTGACCGTTGCGACGGAATCGAATGACCTTTGGGATAGTTTTGTTGAAATCATTCGGCAGAACGCTCCAGAAGCTTACAAAGTGATGGAGCAAGTTTACGGCCGAAGCGGAAAGATCGAGATGTCGCAGTTTTTCGATCTTTTAGTTGTTCATGAGTTGGCGCACTCATTTCAGGAACAAGGCGGTGTTCGGTTGCCGCGCTTGTGGTTGAACGAACTCTTTGCAAACTTGTCGCTCCATTCCTACATCTCTGAAAATGAACCTGCTCAGCTCCCCGTTCTCTTGACGGCGCCGGCGATTTTAGCGGGAATGGATCCCAATATGCTTCCATTTCACACGCTGTCTGATTTTGAAGGTCACTATTCAGACATGGATCCCCAAAACTACGGCTGGTACCAGGCTAAGTTTCACTCCGCTGCCGCTCAGGTTTATGACGCCGCAGGGGCATCGCCCGCGCAGGCAGTTTGGAGCGCCTTCTTGAACCACAATTCATCCACAATGCAGGATAACGAGCTGCTCGTTTTCCTTGAGTCTCGTGGCGCGGGCAAGGTTGCTGAGGTTGCGAGGACCTGGCCCAAGTAGGGTAAAGTAGTGTCCCCCTCGGGTATTGTTTATCTTGCCGTGCATTAAAGTAATGCGACTAAGTGGTGCTTGAACTATTTTTTTATTTAGTTTCAATGGCTTATAGCGGGTAATTCAATACACGAGGGGGCCAGTTTAGGTTGACCCAGCTCCAGTTCAGATATAAAAGACCAAAATGGTTTGGTCTGGAAAAATTCTCTCTTTCTTCTTCGCCTTCGCTGCGGCGACGCCTGTATTGGCTGACAGCACGGAAATCATACCCGTAAAGGAAGGTGCGCAAGTGAGTCGCCCAGACTTCAGGGCGGCTGCCGGGATGGAGTTTCAGCCTGATCGCTCGGTCAATCTACTGCTGCGTGTAGGTTCGACCGGCTTGGTCGTGAGCAACTCCGATCAGTATGTGCTGGTGCTTGCAAAGGTCAGCGGCAACTTTGCTATCGATCCTATAACCGGAGAGCCTGATCTTAACTCCGAAGAAGCCAAGAACTTAGTGCTAGGCAAAGCGTTGCCATACCTCGACATCGAGATTGTACCTCTAGGTCTTAAGCTGGGACCTGATGGGACCATGGGCGGCCAGCTCAGGTTTCTTGCAATGGGTGCAGGCGTCGACGTCAACAACGGTCAGAGCGCGCGCTTGCGTGTGGATGTTGTAGGTTGGGAAAAAGAAAAGCTCACTGAGCTGATCCCACAGAAGCTGTTTCTGTTTTACAAGGTGATCGCAGATGCGGCCGGTTACAAACTCGCTTCACATGTCTCTAGTAAGCTCGCACGCTTTAGCGGCGCGAGTATTGCTGGCGCAAGCGGAGAGTTAGGTTTGGATTGGTACCTCAACGAAACTTTCACGTTGGCATTGAAGCTTGGAGGTCGTGCTGATCTGGCGATTCGGTTCAATGATCCTTCGCCTTCGGAGTGGGATATTCAGTCAGACCTTGCGGCATACGTCGAAGTCTCGCTCGACTTTAAGAAACTTTTGGATCTCTTTTCGGGCAAGATCTTTGTTCGCAATGGTGTCAACTCAGCAGTCGAGACGAATGTGGATGGGCAGGCCTCTTATCAGCTCATGGCTGGGGCTGAGCTGATTTTCTAGCCGCGCTCAAAAAGCGCCGAGTTTAGATTGAAGTCGAACTCCCTGGCTTGATCTCTTAAATGCGATTGGATCTGCTTTTCGAGATCTGATCGAAAAGCGGTGATTTGTTGGGCCTCTAGCGTATTCTCATAGTGCAGCACCCTCGACTGCGAGAGGATGAGACCCACGAGGTCCTCGGCGCGCAGGCTGAGATTCATCTTAACGCGACGGGGACTTCCGGCTGGATCGAGGCTTTTCCAAGGGGTGGCTCGATAAAGTCGAGTCAACTCAAACAAGTCTCCCCGCGGTTTTTGTTGGGGTGCTTTCCAGCGAAGATTGAACTCGCGTCGGATCCATTCGTTAAGCTCCGGCAACTCGGCGCATTTTGGAAACTGGTACTCAAAGACCTGCAGTATTCCCCGCGGCTTGAGGATTCGCCCGATCTCCGTGCAGGTGGCCTGCGGCTCCATCCAATGAAGGGCGGACGCTACGATCGCTGCGTCTGCGCTCTCCGACTCAAGCCCAGTGAGCTCTCCCTGACCTATCGAAAAATCAACGGATAGATCAGCTGTCACTTCGCGTGCGCGGTCTAGCATGGCAGCATCAGGGTCTATTCCGCGCACACGCGCGCGAATTCCGGACTTTAGCAACGAAGCGGATGAATGCCCTGTTCCGCATCCCAGATCGACGATCTCAAATGGCTCGCTAAAGCTCCTCGCTAGAAGCAGTTTTGGCAGTTCCTCAAAAAGCGCAGCAGGGTAGTAGGGGCGGTAGCGACGGTAGAGATCCGGATCAAAGCGAGCCACAGTCTACTTTGCCGGAGCGCCCGCCGGGCCTTCGACATTGAGAGCAAAGCGGGTGAGGCCTGCTTGCCTTAAGGCATCCATCAGCTTGATCACGATTCCATGTGGAGTCGCTTGGTCGGCACTGATGATCGCCGTCTCGTTAGCGGCATTTGCGCCCATAGCAGCAAGCTTCTTGTTGAGTCCATCCCAGTCGAGCGTCTCTTTGTCCCAGACGAGGGCGCCCTCTTTTGAGATCGTAAAGTTGAGCGGGCCTTTTTGGGATTCTTCACCCGTTTTGGCTTTAGGGAGTTGAACCTTGATGGCTGATTGGTAGAGAACGGGAGCGGTGATCATGAAAATGATGAGGAGGACGAGAACGACGTCTACGAGTGGCGTGACGTTAATCCCCGAGATCAAGTCATCATCTGAGGAGCCGGCAAATCCGCCCGCCATTTTAGGTTCCCAGCTTTCCGACTAAGAAACTCTTGGTGGCTTCCGCCTCGGAAATCGCTGCCCGCACGCGGCGCTGAAAGATGTTGAAGGCGACGACCGCAGGGATCGCGACGAGGAGTCCGACTGCCGTTGCGACAAGTGCTTCAGAGATACCGGAGGTCACAGTTTGTGCGCCCGTAGTCGCTTGTTGCGAGAGATCGTGAAACGCCTTGATGATGCCAAGTACGGTACCAAAAAGGCCTACAAACGGCGCATTGCTCCCTATGGTGGCGAGAACCGAAAGATTGCGCTCCCACTGTAGGCGCGCGCGCATCACTGGATCCTGCGCTACTTCGGTCAAGATATCGGGGGATGATTTGCCTCGAGCGATCAGGCTTTGCACCATTTGAGCTTCGAGGTCGGGTGAATTGCCAGCTCTTTGAATTCGCTGCTCAGCCAGGCGCTGAGCTGCGTCAAATTGGCCTTGGTCGACCGCTGAGCGAACCTGTGCGCGAAAGCTGGGGAGGTCCCTGCAGGCAAGCCGGTAAAATCGGCTCCTCTCAAAAATCAGGGTCACCGAAAGAACTGAAAGAAGCACAAGGAGATAGAGAACCCACTCCGCGCCGATCAACGACATTCCTAAGAAAAGGTTTGAGAGCATCGAATCATTTCTCCTTCAATTGAACCTTAAATAGGGTACCTCGAATTTTAAGAGGCAAACAACGTCGAAACCGTGATATATCGCGTCATGCTGTCAAAAGCGTGGGGTTGCACCGTAGAAGTCAATCTGGCAACGTAGGCGTTCAAATTCACGAGGGGATTCATGGCTTTTAATATCGTTACGAAGAATAACGTCCGCGATCGTTTCAAGAGCCCGCCGCGCCCAGCTATCTGGAAAGATGCAGAGGAGAAGGACTGGAACAATTGGATCTGGCAGCAACAAAAGCGCATCAAATCCATGGACGTGCTTGAGAAAGTGATTGAGGTCACCCAAGAGGAGCGCGACGCCTTTGCTCAATCTCATGAGGTGTTCAATATGGGCATCACGCCCTATTATGCTTCTCTCATCGACCCAAATGATCCCAACTGCCCGATTCGATTGCAGTCGGTACCTAAAAAGGGTGAGCTTACCATCCTGCCCACCGATCTAGAAGATCCGCTCGGCGAAGAGCGCGATATGCCCGTGCCTGGGATCACGCATCGCTATCCCGATCGAGTACTCTTTTATACGACTCACAATTGCCCAGTGTATTGCCGTCATTGCACGCGTAAACGCAAGGTTTCGGATCCATCGTCGTCTGCGGCCAATGCGCAGCTGGAGCAAAGCCTCGAGTACATTGACCAGCACAAAGAGATCCGCGATGTCGTCATTTCTGGTGGAGATCCTCTGTCCAACTCGGATGATCGCCTGGAATATATCCTGTCGCGCTTGCGTGCGATGGATCATATCGAGGTTTTTCGCCTTGGCACTCGCAATCTCGTGACGCTGCCTCAGCGTGTGACGGACTCATTCGTCAAGATGTTGGCAAAGTACCAGCCGCTGTATGTGCACACGCACTTCAACCACCCTAAGGAGTGCACGCAAGAGGCGTTCGATGCCTGCCGTCGCATCGCGGACGCAGGGTGCCCAATCAATAACCAGATGGTGCTTCTCAAGGGTGTGAACGATAAGCCTGAGATCGTCAAAGAGCTCAATCACAAGCTGCTTATGATGCGCGTGCGTCCTTACTACATCTACCAGTGTGATCTCTCGCAGGGGATCAGTCACTTTCGTACTCCGGTCGAAGTCGGTCTCAACATCATTGAGCACCTACGGGGCTGGACAAGCGGGATGGCGGTTCCGCACTTCGTGGTGGATGCCCCGGGAGGGGGAGGCAAGATCCCGCTTCTGCCTGAGTATGTCGTGAAGCGCGAAGGCAAGAAATGGACGCTGCGAAACTTCAGGAAGCAGCAGTTCGAGTATATTGAGCCGTAAAGGCATACCTCTCTGAGGCGCAGTGTAAAACCGCTCAAGGTGCGACGTTGATTTTGATCTGGCCGGCGGTACCCGTATCTACACTGATCGTGTTAAATCCTGCAGGGTTGGTCGAAACGGTTAGGGTGTTGTTTGTCAAAGCCCCCGAATAGGTGAAGATCGTGTAACTGCCTGTAGCCAATCCTGCTCCCGCTGTCAGGTCGATGGTGCCGTCCAGTGTGAGATTGCCGGTAATGTCGACCGCGTCGGAGTTGGTGCCTAGCGTGAAATTGAGCTTTGAAGAATTGTTGAGCGTGAGTCCTCCGTTGAGGCGAAGCGCGGTCGAACCAGCGTTGGCAGGGGCAAGAATCGCGGTGGAGTTGTCGGCTACGGTGACTGCTCCAGTGATGATTCCCGCACCGCTGAGCGTGCCGCCTGCAGCAACGGTGACGGCGCCAGTCCCGGTGGCAGAGCCTGTGGTATTGGCTGCCTCTAAAGTGCCCGCGCTGATCAGGGTAGTGCCTGGGTAGGTATTAGCGGCGGTGAGCTTCACAGTGCCGGTGCCCACTTTAGTGATGGTTGCAGCGGTAGGATTGATACCCTGAGGAGCGATGACGCCGCTGAATGTGACGACGGATGTGCCAGCTGCTTGCAGGTTGAGAGTTTTGGTGTTGTTTGAAATGCCGTAATTGAGAGAAATCGGCCCGGTAAAGCTGTTGGTTCCTGTTGTGTTGTTGCTTCCAACGTAGCTGATGCCGTTAGAGTTGGCGTTGCCGGTCGCGGGGTGGTTGATCATGATTGAGCTTGCGATTGTGACGCCAGTCGCTTCTGTGAGAAGGCCTGTGTTGCATGTGTAATTGGTAGCGGGGTTGGTGATGCCTATCATCACTGGCAGGGTGTTGCCCGTCCCCAGTGCGTTGGCGGATTCGACTCGAATGGGTCCTCCGGCGACGCTCCCAAAATACCCGGTTGCCCCAGACATCGTGAGTGCGCTGTTGTTGCCGGCTAAGACGATCCCCGCGTCGTTGCCCGTTGTCGTGGATCCACCAAAGAGGATGGAGCGGATCAATGTCGCTGAAGTCGTGAATTGACCGGTAAGGCGAGCATTGCTTGTACTGTTGGTGTTGAAGTAAAAAGCATTGGCCGCAATGTCGATGAGTTCGAAGTTGTTGGCAAAGGTAGCGGGAGCCGCGAAAGTATTAAAATTGATCGAAGAGCTGGCGGAGTTTTCGTAGCGAACTAAGCCGGTTCCCAGTGAGTTTCCATTGTTGTAGGCGTTGAGGAGCCCTTCTCTGTGGTAGATTGTCCCGGCAAAGCTTGCGTTGTTTCCCTGAAACATGAGCGTACCCCCGCCTGTTTTGGTGAGAGTGACGCCGCTTCCGCTCGTTAGGCCCCCGACAGTTCCTAGGCCGGCGCCAATGTTCAGGCCGTTTCCAGAGGTGATCTCCACATCTAGATTGTCGTTTAGCGTAAGCGCGATGCGGATGGTTTGGTTTGTTGCGGTCGTTGTTGTGTGACGGATAGAGGCATTAGAGCTTCCCGTGTTGTCCATCGTGATGAAGTTGCCGCCACTTTCGCCTAAATTGTATGTAAACCCATTGGCTGTGTTGTTGAATAGGATGTTTGCCAATGTGGGGCTCGAGTCGACAGAGATCGCTCGGTTGGCTGTGATGCCGCTTCCAAAATGAATGGTGGAGCCAATCCCAGTGGGCAGTGAGGCGGGTGACCAATTGCCCACGGTGGCATAGTTGCCAGCGGAGTCCACGTTCCATGCCCAATCGTTGCCGGTAATGGTGTAGGTGTGGCTCGTATTTGCGCCGGCGGTGGCATTGGTGATGTTGGATAAGGTTATGGCAATGGTTTCGTCCGTGGCTTCGACAGTGGTGTCGTCCACAATCGTGACGCTGATGTTCTTTGAGGTCTCACCAGGTGAGAAAGTCAGTGTACCACTGCTTAAAGTGTAGTCAGTCCCTCCGCCAGTAGCTGTCCCGCCTGTTGCGGCGTAGTCGACCGTGATCGTTCTGTCCGAAGCTGCTGAAAGGCTCACGGCGATCAGGGCGGGAGTTGTGGCTTCTGATCCGCTCGAAGTCGCACCGGCAGTCAGCGTGAGGGTCGGAGGAGTGTCATTGTCGAGAATGGTGTAAGTGTGGATGAGCTTAGAACCCTCGGCGCCATTGACGAGATTAGAGAGAGTGATGATGGCTGTTTCGTTATTCTCGTTGAGCGAGTCGTCAATGATCGTCAGAGTGATGCTTTTGGTGGTCTCGCCTGGCGCAAAGGTGAGCGTACCGTTGGCGAGAGTGTAGTCGGTGCCGCTGCCCGTGGCCGTGCCTGTGACCTTGTAATCAGCAGTGACGGCGACAGTGGTGGCTTCAGAGAGCGTGATGGCTAAAGTGGTTGAAGCAACCGACTCGGCTCCACTTGAAGAAGAGGATGAGAAGGTTAGCGTAGGGACGATGGCGTCGGTGGTAACGCCATAAATCTTGGGTCGGCACCCTGCAGAAACCAGAACGAGCAAAAGCCCAGCTGCTGAAGCTATTGCGAATCGTCGCGAAGATGTGTGACCTGTGAATTTCTTCAAAGCTAGCCCCTCTCGCAAGAATGTTTATAGCTAGATTATGACATGTTTTTAGTGGTTTTATATTAACAATTGGAATTATTTATTACACATTATGTAAATAACCATTCAAAACAAAGGCGCTAATCAGTGAGTTGTTTTGTAGGTTGTCTCCCTTCAATGTCTTGTTGCGTGTGTCTACTGAGACACTCCCGAGTGTCTCATGTGGCTGGTTTGACGTGACTGTATTAGTGTGTTAACACGCTAATTCACTATGGCTGCACAGTCAGATAAATCAATTCAGAGCCTTTTTGAAGCCGTCCTCGAGTTGAGGGACATAAACGAGTGTCGCAGGTTCTTTTCGGATCTTTGTACTCCCTCTGAGCTTTGCTCTCTCTCGGACCGTTGGCGTGTCGCTCGCTTGATCCAAGAAGGCGTTCCCTATCGATCAATTTACGAGCAGACTGGCGTGAGCACTGCCACGGTGACCCGTGTTGCGCGCGCTCTGGCCCATGGCGACGAAGGCTATCGGATTGTGTTGGGCCGAGTGGGAGGAGCAAAGGCGAGGGTGGTTAGGTCTTCAAAAAAAGGTGGGACTTATGCGTGAGCTCAATCGTCTTCGGATCGCGATTCAAAAGTCGGGGCGTCTGGCCGAAAAGTCGATATCTCTTTTTTCTAAATGCGGTCTCGATTTCGACTTGCGTCGCGATCGGCTGCTTCACGAGTGCAAAGAGTTTCCCATCGATCTCATGCTTGTGAGAGACGACGATATCCCCGAGTATGTCGCCGATGGCGTATGCGATCTCGGGGTAGTGGGAGAAAACGTCATTCGCGAACGACTGCCCGTCTCCGAGCTCGATGGCGATAAGCGTGTCGCAGTAGTGAGCTCCTTAGGCTTTGGGGCGTGCCGACTGTCGCTGGCTCTTCCGGAAATGAGCCCTGTCGTAGAAGTCAAAGACCTGGCTGGCAAGCGCATTGCCACTTCCTACCCTAACTGCCTAAAGAATTACCTCTCGGACTACGGCATTGAGGCTCATATTGTCGAATTGAGCGGCTCAGTGGAGATCGCTCCCTCGCTGAACATCGCGGATGCGGTTTGTGACTTGGTGTCGACGGGCGGAACACTGAAATCCAATGGACTCAAGGAGTTCAAGACTCTTTTTGAAAGTCAGGCTGTTTTGATTCGGACAGATCGACCCATGTCTGCAACGATGGAGCTCGATTTAGCGCGTCTCATGCAGCGAATCAGTGGAGTCCAAAAGGCGGCTCAGTCCAAGTACATCATGATGAACGCTCCTCGTGAGGCTTTGGATCAAATCCGTCGCATCATTCCAGGTATGGAGGCTCCCTCCGTGATCCCCATTGGCACAGACGGGGTGAAGATCGCCATCCATGCTGTGGCTAGAGAGAACATTTTTTGGGAGACGATCGAGAATCTCAAAGGCGTAGGCGCATCTTCAATCCTGGTGCTTCCGATCGAAAAGGTGATCGAATGATTCGATTGCCGATAGCTCACTGGTCTGATTGCTCGCCTCAGCGACGCAGAGAGTTGCTCAGTCGCCCAGTTTCTAGCAAAAGTGAGGCTTTGAGTGTCTCTGTCCGCTCGGTTCTTGAAAGGGTCAAAGCTCGGGGAGATGAGGCTGTTCTTGATTTTACGAGTCAGTTCGATCGAGTCAAGCTCGAGTCACTGAAGGTCTCACTCGAGGAAGTCGAGGCCGCCCGGGCTCAGCTTTCTTCTCAGCTAGTGACGGATCTTCAGGAAGCAGTACGTCGGGTAGAGCTTTTTCATCGTGCTCAAGTGCCTCGGGCTATTGACTTGGAAACCTCTCCCGGAGTTCGTTGCGAACGTCGGTTTGTGCCGATTCAGCGGGTAGGTCTTTATATTCCGGGCGGAACCGCGCCGTTGCCTTCAACAGTCGTTATGCTGGGCGTTCCGTCGTTGATAGCGGGTTGCGAGACTCGGATTCTGGCGACGCCTCCGCGCTTGGATGGCTCGATTGACCCGCACATCCTGGTAGCGGCTGACCTCCTCGGGATTTCTCAAATCTTTAAAGTCGGAGGCGCGCAAGCCATAGCGGCACTTGCCTTTGGCACTGAGTCCATCCCCAAGGTGGACAAAATCTTTGGACCTGGCAATTCTTGGGTCACTGAAGCGAAACTTCAGGTTTCGCAGGATCCCCAAGGAGCCGTGTGCGATCTGCCGGCTGGTCCGTCTGAGGTGATGGTGATTGCGGACTCGGCCGCATCGGCGAGTTTTGTCGCTTCGGATCTGCTCTCGCAAGCAGAGCATGGCGAGGACTCACAAGTTGTTTTGGTGAGTGACTCTCCGGTGTTGGTCGAGCAAGTCCTGGTTGAGCTTGAGGCTCAATTGAGCCGCTTGCCCAGGAGCCGGATCGCCAAGGCCGCTCTCGACAAAAGTGCATTGATCTTAGTGGATCGCATCAGCGATGCGCTCGAGATCTGCAACATGTATGCTCCAGAGCACCTGATTCTGCAGGTTGCGCAGCCCCGTCTGTTCGCTGAAGGCGTGAGAAACGCGGGCTCCGTGTTTTTAGGGCCTTGGACTCCGGAGTCAGCAGGTGACTACGCAAGCGGAACCAATCATGTACTGCCCACTTATGGATTCGCGCGCGCCCTTGGAGGTTTGACCACTGAGAGCTTTCTCAAGTCGATCACATTTCAGGAAATCTCGCCTCGCGGACTTTTGGAGCTCGGGCCGGTCGTGATGCGCTTGGCGGAAGCTGAGGGGCTAGAAGCGCATGCACACGCGGTTCGAGTGAGGATGGAGGCAAATCAGTCATGAGCGATGTGTTTTCTCTGGCAAGACCAGAAGTCGTGACAATGAAGGCATACGAGTCAGCTCGAAGTTTAGTCCAAGTCGACGAGTCGATTCGGTACCTCGACGCCAATGAGTCTCCGGTTGCGCACTCGGAGGCTGACCCGCTCAATCGGTATCCCGAGCCACAGCCCAAAGCTTTGCTTCGAAGGTTCTCTGAGTTGTACGGAGTAGACGAGCGCTCATTGATCATAGGGCGTGGATCCGACGAGGCGATCGATCTGTTGGTGCGGACCTTTTGTCGTTCAGGGCAAGACTCGATCCTGATCTGTCCACCGACATACGGAGTTTATGAGGTCGCGGCTCAGATTCAGGGTGCTTCGGTGGTACGCGTGCCTCTGGTTCAGTCGCAAGGAGGCTTTGCTCTCAATGAGCAGAAGATCCGTGATGTGGTCTCAGCGGAGCAGCCAAGGACCAAATTAGTTTTTATTTGTTCGCCCAATAACCCTACGGGCACTGCGTTGGACAGGAGTGCGATCGCGAGAGTCTGCGAAGTCGCTGAGGGGCGGGCGATCGTTGTGGTGGACGAGGCGTATGCGGAGTTCAGCTCAGAAAAAAGCATGCTCTCTGAGCTGGCTCGCTTCGAGAATTTGGTGGTCCTGCGAACTCTCTCCAAGGCGTGGGCACTCGCTGGAGCTCGTTGTGGGGTGGCAATAGGATCGCCGTCTGTCGTCTCTCTTTTGCACAAAGTTCGCGCACCTTACCCATTGGCCACTCCCACGATTAGGGTTGTTCTCGATGCGACGGATCCTGATCAACG
>JACCDG011066926.1_pt1 | contig 13953 bp, 15 predicted proteins | sample 7442471 | NCBI WGS metagenome assembly JACCDG01 (sample SAMN15323444, study PRJNA562643) | freshwater metagenome | isolation source: river surface water | place: USA:Blue River Watershed | collected 2017-08-17
ACTATAGACGGTTTTGTTAAAAGACTAGACGAGGTAGAAACTGAGCAGACAGCAAGAGATGCGCAATTTGAAAGATTATTAGAGTGGGCAAGAGAAGTATCTAAAAAAACAGGCGTTCCCCTAAAAAACCTCTAAATATATTTCACCCCTATTACTGAACTTAAATAACATAAGCTAGTTGACAATTATGCTAATTACTGCTAATGTATAAATTATAAAAGAGGGAACCGTTAAAGCAAATACCCGCGTATTTTGCCTTAAGGCCCTCTTTTTATATGAACTAATAATAAATGGAGAGACCATTATGGCAGGAACAATAAAGGGCGGCAAAGCTGCTGCAGCTACTAACAAAGCCAGGCACGGCAAAGATTTTTATGCAAAAATTGGTGCCATGGGCGGACAAAAAGGTAAAACTGGCGGTTTTTTTGCAAACCGTGAACTAGCTAGAGAAGCTGGTCGAAAAGGCGGAAGAATTAGCCGCAGAACAAAAGCTGCTAACTAGTAAATATTGCAAAATATTTACATTCGAGTATAGTTTATTTTGGTTTAACCAGAATAATAATTTAAAAAATGAGGCCGACCTGCGAGGGGCCTCATTTTTTATAATTTTAGGCTACTAACTCTTTTTTAATTCTACAGAGAGGAGATTTTGGCACGCTCCAGACGGTTTTACAGTTAAAACATTGGTAGTTAAGATCGTTTCTTTGCATGGACACAACCCCGCATTTTGGGCATTTTGCCCTAGTGTGCAGCCAGTCTCTGTAGGTATCTAAGCAGTCCTGGATATGATCTTGGTCTATTTCAATTTTATAAATATCTGCAAGTTCGTTCGCTTTTGACCATGCCTGGGTTTCTAGCCTTAGCAGTTCTAGGTCGCTCTTATATTTTTTATGATCTAGTTTGTAGTGAGCAAGTTCGTGTATAAGCGCCCAAATGGCGTGTTCTTGATTTTCATTATTTGTAGCATAAGTTATTTGGTTTTTTGACGGCGACCAAACAAAAGAATCACCAGGAACAAGCTTAACGTCAGGGTAGTCTTTGGTAATTATTGAGACAAATTCTTCGAACTGATTCATTTATTTAGAGCGATTATGTTGCTGCTTGGCAAGCTCTATGCAGCCATATATTACTGCTTGCTCGGGGGTCTGGGCGGTTATTATTTTTGGCATATCTACCATTGGGCTCGCGATATTCTTAATATGCAAACTTAACTGCTTTTCGAACTTATAAAAATGAGTACCAACACCACCTCCAATAATGACAATGTTTGGATTAAATACAGTGCATAAATCTACTATGCCAACAGCTAGGCTACTGGCAATTTCATCCCAGGCTTTTGGATTGTTAAGTTCGCTAGCCATTTTTCCGTACTTGGCGACAATTGCTTTACCGCTAGCGAATTTTTCCCATTCTAGTAGTTTGCCGTTATGCTCGAACATCATTTTTCCGGCCTCACTATCTGCAAAATCTGTGTCAATTATGCCGTCTGTAATTATGCCATCTCCTATTCCGGTACTGACTGTTAAGTATAAAACCTTATGAGGTATGGGTTTTAAATTGTGGGCTTCTCCAAGGCCTGCTAGGTTGGCATCGTTTTCTACTAAAACGCTAGATTTTGTTATATTTTCTAAATCATTTTTTATAGGCACATTTTTCCAAGGTAAGTTGCCAAAAGAAACACCCGTGCCAGTTCTGCGATCTATTCTACCAGGGGCGGCAACTACTGTAATGGAATATTTTGATGCAAATTTGTCAACAACTAATTTTAGTTCTTTAAGAAAAGTTTTATAATTTTCGGGCGTTTTAAACTTTTCGCTAGATTGTATTTTTCGTTTTTCGTCGGCTAGGGCAACTAATGTTTTGGTGCCCCCAATATCTATTGCAAGAATCATATATTATAGTTTATCAGGTATAAGATTTCTTTGGCTAAAAATTTCAACTTCACAAACTTCAAGCGCTATAAAATATCTATTTTTCATATCTGTTGCATAGGTGGAGTAAAACCGTTATAATATAAACAATCTTTTTTGGTGAAGCCGTGAAAGTTAAGCGCCATAAGCGTCCTGGTGCTTGCTGGCTTAAGCGCCCAAAAGAAATACAATTACGAAGGAGAATTAATTAATATGACAATGGACGAATTACTGGCGGCTAGTGATTTACAGCCGTTAAAAGCTGGCGATGTAGTGGAAGCCACTGTAACTACTGTTAAGAAAAACGAGGCTTGGCTAGACCTTGGCCCCCACGGAATAGGCGTGGTTTTAAGAAGAGAAATTGGCCCAGGCCAAAAACTCGAAGTTGGAAGCAAAGTTAACGCAAGCGTTGTTGACCCAGAAATTGAAGAAGGATACAGCCTACTATCTCTCAGAAAAGCCGCAAAAGATCGAGGCTGGGATGAGCTAGTCAGAATTTCTGAAGCGGGTGAAATAATAGAAGTTGTCCCTTACGATGCAAACAGAGGCGGTTTACTTATAGAACTTGAAGGAATAAGAGGATTTATGCCTGTTAGCCAGCTAAGTGCTGATCATTATCCAAGAGTTTCAGGAGCAGATAAAGACGAAATCTTACAAAAGCTAAACTCTTTGGTAGACAAAACTTTAAGAGTGCGCATTTTAGATGCAAGCCGTAAAGACAACAAGCTTATTTTTAGCGAAAAAGAAGCTATTAAAGACGACATGCAAGCCAGATTCTCTGAACTAAAAGTTGGAGATGAGGTTAAGGGAACAATTACTGGAGTCATAGACTTTGGTGCCTTTGTTAACGTAGATGGCATAGAAGGTCTTATCCACATTAGTGAAATTTCGTGGGAACGCGTTGAAGACCCTAAGAAATATGTAAAAACTGGCGATGAAATAACAGCAAAAATTATTGCCATAGACAAAGACAGACTATCTTTAAGTATTAAGCAAATGACCGAAGATCCTTGGCTAAAAGATGTCGAAAAGATTAAAAAAGGCCAAACTGTAGAAGGTAAAATTACAAGAATTACTCCTTTTGGAGCTTTTGTTCAGCTAACTCCTGCGGTAGAAGCGTTGGTTCATGTTTCTGAAATAACTGAAGGCGAACAAGAAGACGCCGTTGACCCAGAAAAAATCTTTAAGCTTAATGAAAAGAAGCAGTTTAAGGTGCTAGATGTAAATACAGAAGCTCGTAAAATTGCTTTAAGCTTAAAAAACGCCGACAAAAAGTAGTAACTAGTAAATAAATTTAAGGGAAAGGAAGCTATTTGAGCTATGTCACAAATAATTGAAATTGCTGATCAAATAACTGTTGGCGCGTTAGCTGAAAAGCTTTCTTTGCCAGCTACTAAACTAATTACCGAGCTTTTCAAGAACGGTATGATGGTTACAATAAACGAAAAAATAGATATTGAAACTGCCCAAATTATTGCCGAAGAACTAGGGCTTGAGGTAGAAATTACTTCTTCTAAAAAAGTAAGTAGTGCCGATGAAGAGGTAGTAAAAAGAGAACGCAAAGTTAGCGAAACTGCCGAACCAAGGCCCCCTGTTGTGGCTGTAATGGGTCATGTTGACCACGGAAAGACAAGTTTACTTGATGTAATTAGGTCAACAAATGTGGTGGCTAAAGAAGCCGGCGGAATCACGCAACATATTTCTGCTTATCAGGTAAACCATAACAGCAGGGACATTACCTTTTTAGATACCCCAGGTCACGAGGCCTTTGCAGCACTTAGGGAGCACGGTGCCCACTTAACTGATGTTGCCATAATTGTGGTTGCAGCAGATGACGGAATTAAGCCTCAGACACTAGAAGCTATTCGTTTTGCTAAAAAAGCAGGTGTACAAATTGTTGTAGCAATTACAAAGATAGATAAGCCCGAAGCTAACCCAGATAGAGTCAAGCAACAGCTTGCCGAACAGCAAATGATTCCAGAAGAATGGGGCGGCGAAACGGTTATAGTAGGCGTATCTTCTAAGACAAAAGAGGGCTTAGATAAGCTATTAGACATGGTTCTATTAGTAGCTGATGTTGAGGATTTAAGAGCAGATTATAAAACCGCTCCAGAAGGCCTGGTAATTGAATCTCATATGGAACAGGGTCGTGGTGCAATAGCTGTTGCTTTAGTAGAACAGGGAACGCTAAAACAGAATGATTTTATTGTTGCAGGAGACACTTACGCAAAAGTTAGGGTATTAGAATCTACTACCGGCCAAAAAATCCAGTCAGCTGGCCCATCTACTCCAGTTATTATTACCGGCTTTAAGGCCCTACCAGAATTTGGTGAAGCCTTTGTTGGAGTAGCAAACGAGAAAAAGGCTCGAGCACTTGCGGGCGAAAACGCTCTAAATCATACAGAAAAATCTCGTAGAACAGATATGTCTAGTCATGAGCTTATAAAACTCATAAACCGTAAAACAACCCAGCAAGAGCTAAATATTATTGTTAAAGCCGATGTTCAAGGTAGTTTAACATCTGTTATAGATAGCCTAAAAACACTTGATACAGAAGAAGTGGCCGTTAGGGTGGTGGGTTCTGGAGTAGGAAGCATCACAGAAAACGATATTAGAATGGCGTCCAGTAGCGATGCTATTATTTATGGTTTCCAGGTAGATATGCCTTCCAATATTAAGCAACTAGCGTCTAGAGATAAGGTCCGGGTTAGGCTTTATAAAATTATTTACGAACTTATTGATGATGCCAAAACTGAAATGAGTGATAAGCTAGAAGACGAAGAAATTATTACAAATGCCGGTCGGTTAATTGTAAGAGGCGTTTTTAAGACCACTAAAACCGAATGTATTTGTGGTGGTGAGGTGACCAAAGGCAAGTTAGTTATACCTGGATTTGTCAGTATTTTTAGGGGTGACGAAGAAATTGCCAAAGAATTGCCGGTTGTTAATCTAAAGCATGGTCCAACAGACACTAAAGAAGTATTAGAAGGTGAAATGTGTGGCATGAGCCTAGAGACAAAAAACCGTCTAGACCTACAAGAAGGCGATAGAATAGAGCTATTTACCAGAGAAGTTCGCGAACGCTCTTTGTAATTACCATTTTCATAAAGTAGTTAGTGGTATAATTTTAGTTATAAAAAGGAACCAACAATGATAAAACTTGATGATAATTTTTTAGCAGAGTTAGGTCTTGCGGCACTATCTGCAGAAGATAAAAAAGAAATGCTTGCTCAAATTTACCACACCCTAGAAGAGCGGGTTGGCATGCGCCTAGCTCAAAATATGAGCGATCAGCAATTGCAAGAATTTGAGCAGTTAATGGATGCTAATGATGAAGCAGGTGCATTTAAATGGCTTCAAACCAATGTTCCCAACTATAAAGATGTTGTAGCAGAAGAGCTTGAAAAGCTTAAGTCAGAAGTTAAGCAAGCCGCACCTCAAATAATAGAATCATCTGCAGCTAAACAAGAATAAGTATTGTTAGCTAATTAAATGACCGTAACCGTTAATAAAAGCGGAAGCGGTCATTTCATTTTTACCGGCAGGTTTAAGCGAGGTTATTTCTAAGCAAGAATTCCTGCAGCCAAGTATTAGTTTGTCTTGCGCGTTAACTAATTTTCCTTGTTCTACATTTTGCTTAGATACAATTGCATCTGTAATTATGAGTACGTTATCTTTATAGTTTAAGCGGCTTTTTGGCCACTGTTTGTATGCCCTTATTTCTCTTAAAATGACTGTTGCCGGCTTATTTGTATCAATATTTCCATCGTTCTTATTTAACATTCTAGAATGGGTGACAATATTGTTAATGGTGTCTTGTGGCTTGGCTGATAATTCATTATTCATGTATGGCGGTAAATATTTTTGTAGCATGGAGTTGCTGATGTTTATTAGTTGGTCTGTGAGCAGTTCACTATCTTGGTCGGTAAGGTCTAAACTTTGAGTTGCAAGCAGGGCTCCTGTGTCTAGGCCTTCGTCAATTATCATTAAGCTAACTCCGGTGGTTTTTTGGCCGCTTAATATGCTGAATGTTATTGGATCTGCTCCGCGCCAAGCAGGCAATAAGCTAAAGTGGCTATTTATTATTCCTTTATTAAAAAAGTTTATTGTTTCTTTGTTAATTATTACCCCATAATCGACTACAACGGCAACCTTAGAACTTGGACTACTTGACTCTACAATGTTCTGTAGTTCTTGTTTATTATTGGCATAAAAATAGGGTAGATTATGGCTTTTGCAGTATTCTTCAACGGGTGCCGGGTCTTTGTGGTGTTGTGGCCGCCGCTTGGTAATTACAAATTCTATATTAGCCCATTCTTTTAATAGTTCTAAGCTTTTTGCTGCCACTGGACCGTTGCCCATAAAAACTACAGAAAAATTAACCTTAGTCATTTATTCAAACAATTCTTTATTGCCTTCAACAGATTTTTTATAGTCTAGTTTTTTTAGATGTCCGTCACTACCTAGCTGATAAAAAGCGTCGGGATCATCTTTAATATGATCGATAAAAACAATTCCATTGGTGTGGTCTATTTCATGTTGAAAAATTCGTGCCAAAAAGCCTTCGGCAGTTACCCTGAATTCGTTTCCATTAATATCTAGTGCTTTAACTTTTACTTTGTTGTGGCGCGGAACTTTCCCGTAGATGTCTTTAATGCTTAGGCAGCCCTCGTAATCTTCAACTATTTCACCCTCTTTTTTGGTAATTTCTGGGTTAATAAATACTATAAAATTCCGATTTTTTTTATCTTCGAAATCTTCACGAATAACCACAACTCGCTTGAGTTCATTAATTTGCACAGCAGCTAAAGCAACACCCAGTTCGTGTTCACGGCTGTCTTCCCAGTCTAAGGTTGCTGACTGCATGTTGTTGATCAAGTCTTTGACATCCTGACCAACAAAGCCAATTTTTGTAGATCTTTGCCTGAGGCTTTTGTGTGGCAGGGAAATAATATCTTCTTTTGTACTCATCTCAGTTAAGTAGTATACGCGACAAGCCTGTTTTGCTCAAACTGTTACTAAAGTGTAGATAATGGGTCAATGTCTATACTAATGTCGTTGGCGCCAATTTTTTCTAAAGCATGCAGTAGAGCACTTCTTTTTTTAGATTTAAGTAGAATTTGCCATTGGTAGCCATCTTTAGTTTTTTCATAGAAACCTTGGGTTGGTCCAAGTAGCAAAATTTCTTTATTTTTTGATAGTTTTTCGGCAATGGCTTCGGCATTTTTTTCGGCAGCCGCGGCCGTTTTTCGGTGCAGTTTAATAAGAGCCAAATATGCAAACGGTGGATACTGGAACTGCTTTCTTTTTGACAGTTCATAGTCATAAAAATTTTGATAACTCTTGTTAAGAACAGCTTGCATAACAGGGTGATCAGGCAAAGAAGTTTGAACAATAAATTTACTATCTATATGACCTCTGCCCACTCTTCCGGTAACTTGGTAAAGCTGCTGAAAAAGCTGCTCTTCTGCCGAAAAATCTGGAAGCGCTAGGCTTGAATCGGCATTTAATACAGCAACAACAGCTAGGCCTGGTAGGTCTAATCCTTTTGATATCATTTGAGTTCCAATAATTATATCTACAGACTTATTTTTTAGTTCATCTATTCTTCTGTGAAGTTTTTGTGATGCTTCGTTATCGGCGTCAAACCTTGCAACGACTGCTTTTGGAAACAAATTATTTAGTTTTTCTTCGATAGTTTTTGTACCAACAGATTTATACGCTATTTCGACAGAACCGCATTCTGGGCATTGCATCTGTGCTTTTTTCTTAGTTCCGCATCCGTGGCATATTACCCGGAATAAGTCATGATGGTAGGTCATTGGCAGCCCGCAAATATCGCATAACTCCGTCCAGCCACAGCCAGAACATTGAATGAGCCTAGCGCTGCCTCTTCTGTTTATGTACACCAAGGATTGCTGTTTGTTTTTTAGGGCATCATTTATAGATTCAATAACTTTATCTGAAATATAGCTATCTTTAGTAAAATTTGATCTATCATTAGATGCAACAATCTCACCCCTTAAAACTGATTCCCCAGCGGCAACGGTACTTAAGTTAGATATTTTAAAGCCCTTGGCTAGCATTGTGTAGTAGTCGCTTACGCCCGGGGTGGCGCTGCTAGCAATAATTTTTGCATTATTAATATTAGCCATAGCTGAGGCGACAAAAATTGAATTATATCTGGGGTTACTCATTTGTTTATATGACTGATCATGAAATTCGTCTAGTACAATTAAGCCGACATTGGGGCTTGGGGTAAATAGAACAGATCTTGGACCTATGAAAATAGTAGGTTCTTTGCTTTCGAGAGCATAGTTGAATATTCGTTTTTTTTCTGCGCTACTAATAAGGGAATGATTAACAACTATAGGTGCGCTAGTAACTGCCGATAGTTCTTTAATTAGCTGCGGAGTAAGGCCTATTTCTGGGGTTAATACAAAAACAGACTTACCATTTGTGATAGTATTTTTTATTTCTTCACTGAAAACCCTAGTTTTTCCGGATCCTGTTATACCAAATAAGAGATTTTTTTGATTATTATTTATGTTTTCTATAGCTCTTTGTTGTTGTTCGTTAGGCTTGGGTAGTTTTTTTGGTGATGACTTTATTATGTTAGGTTCTGGCTTTCTTGAGTTAATAGACAAGTTTGGTGGAATAAATTGGCTCCCAATGGTCCCGTAATCATAAGGATAAAAGTTTATGAACCATTCAATAAGCTTTAAGTAGTTGGCCGGCAACTTAAGTTCATAGTTTATATTTATAGGATTGGTTTTGAACTTGGGTTTTTCTTGGGACTCGAAAATTATAGCCGGGAGTTTTTGCCTGCCGAATTTTACTCCCACAATTTGCCCTAGGGGAAGTTTAACTTGACTAGAATAAGTGTATAGCTTGCGTCCTGTTCTGGTTTTGCAAACCAATACCCCGTAGTAATACATGACTCTATTGTATCAATAGCCTAGCTAGGTTGTGGTATTAATATAAACTGTTGTTCTTTGTATAACATAAAAAACTAATATTTTAAGCTTGTGTAATGCAAGCAGGGTAATGTATAATCTTATAAAACAACCAAAATTCTCTACAAAAATAAAAAAATACTTTACAAAAAAATAGAACTTGGTATATACTAATTGTTGTTCAATTAACATCAGAGAGGTGACATGCTAGACACATTTATTACATCAAGAGTTAGAAGAAAGATCATTGTTGTTTATGCAAAATTTCCAGACTTTAAAACTCATGTTCGTGGTCTAGCAAAGCTAATTAAAGAAGATGCCGGAAACATTCAAAGAGAACTAAAGAGGCTTGAAAAGGTTGGTTTCTTAACTAGCGAGCGTCAAGGAAACACAAAAATTTATTCTACAAATAAAAGTTTTCCAATTTTTAAAGAACTTCAGGGCATTGTTTTAAAGAGCCAAAGAGCCAATCAAAGAACGCCCGGTCAGCCAAAGAGATAATTGGCACTAATAACACTTGTAAAAAACTACTAATTAGTTTAGAATGGTCAAAGTATGATTCAAGTTACAAAGAAGGACGCAAAGGAATCCACAGAGAGTTTGATCCGTCGGTTTACTAGAAAAGTTCAGCAATCGGGAGTTTTAGCTGAAGTTAAGGCAGTTCAGTATTTTGAAAAGCCAATTAGTAAAAGAGATAGACGAAAAAAAGCTATCGTTAGGCAAGAGCGTAAAGCTCAAAAAGCCAAACGAGCTAAGCTAGGTCAACGATAATGATTGTCGAACAGGTCAATCAGGATTTAGTAGCAGCGCTAAAGTCGGGCCAAAAGCCCAAGGCAGAGGCGCTGCGTTTGCTTAAAAGCGCACTTACAAACCAAAGAATAAACCTTGGTCATGAACTTACAGATGACGAAGCTACCAAGGTAATTAAGAAAGAAATCAAAGCCAGAGTAGAGGCCAGAGACTTATTTAAGGCTAATGATAGGATAGATCAGGCCAATCAAGAAGAGTTCGAGCGAACCGTCTATGCAGAATATGTTCCTGCCGAGCTTTCCGACGAACAAATTCTAGCTATAGTCAAAGAAGTTATAGAAGAAAAAGGCAAAGATGCGCCGTTTGGTTCTCTAATAGGAGAAGCCATTAAAAAAGTCGCCGGTCAGGCGGATGGCTCAAGAGTTAGCAAAATATTAAAAGAGAACCTGTAGAAAAATGACGAGCATTTTTGTTGTACTTGGCTTAGCAGGTTCTGGGAAAAGTACCCAAAGTAAACTGCTAGCAGAGAACAATAACTTTTCTTGGCTTTCAGTAGGTCAATTATTAAGAGAGAAAATTACCGGCCATCTTAAAGAAGAAATGCTAACTGGTAAAGTGTTGGACGAAAATATTGTAACCAGTATTGTTGAACCCGAACTCAAGTTAAATAACGCCCAAGATCATACAATTGTTCTTGACGGCTACCCAAGGGGTAAAGAACAGGCAGATTGGCTAATTTCTAAGCAGAGCTCAGGCGAGCTTGTTTTAAGAGCGGTTGTTCATATAAAGACGCGTGAAGAAATGGCCAAAGAAAGGCTATTAAGCAGGGGTAGACAAGATGACAACGAAGAGGCGATAGCCGAGCGATTCTTGGAATACGAGCATACCATTAAGCCAATTATTGAAGAATTCAAGAATAATTCCATACCGGTTGTTTCTGTTAATGGAGAGCAATCAATTGCGGAGGTGCAAAACGAAATTTTATTAGCGATTGCAGGTAAATAATAATGGCAGACACAAGAATTAAGAATGCTCAAGAAATAGAAGACATTAAAATTAGCGGTCAAATGCTTGGCCAGGTTCTTGGTCTTGTTGGCCAAAATGTAGCTCCGGGCATTACTCCTGTTGAACTTGCTACCATAGCCCGAAAAGAAGTTAAGGCCTTGGGTGGAATACCAACTTTTCTTGGTATGTATGGTTTTCCAGATGTCATTTGTATTTCTGTGAACGATGAAATAGTTCACGGCATACCAAAGAAAAATGAAATCCGCGAAGGCGATATAGTTAGTTATGACTTTGGTGTAACCTATAACGGAATGATTACAGATGCCGCTAGGTCAACTATAGCAGGAACTGGCACCCCTCAGGCTACCCGGCTATTAAAAGGCACCTTAGAAAGCTTGAATGCCGGAATAGATGTATTAAAAGATGGTGTAAGGGTTGGCGATATTTCAAATGCTGTAGAAAAAGTTTTAAATAAATATGGCTTTGGGATTGTTCGAGAGCTTGTTGGTCACGGAGTTGGTCACGAATTACACGAAGACCCCAATATACCAAATTATGGTTCGCCTGGCCAAGGTCCCATATTAAGAGCTGGGATGACAATAGCTATTGAACCAATGACGACGCTAGGTTCTCATAATATATCAACAGATAGCGATGGCTGGACTATTAGAACCGAAGATGGTAGTTTAGCTGCTCATTTTGAAGATACAATTTTAATTACAGAAGATAGTTGCGAAATTCTCACCAGATAATTTCTTGCGCTAAGCCTAACACAAGCGTTATACTAATGCCATGCAAAAAGCACCTTATTTTGTCGGTCTTGACATTGGCACCAGTAGCGTCCGGTGTGTAATAGGCATGATGGAACATACCGACTTAGAAACAAAAATATCAGTCATAGGCGTAGGAACATCTGTAAATACAGGCATGCGCAAAGGAACAGTTATTCATTTAGATGAGGTTTCAACTTCTGTAGCTGAATCTATTGCCGAAGCTGAAAGAATGGCCGGCGTAAGGGTAGCTGGCGCCACAATAAATGTAAATGGAGCACATGTCAGCAGCTTGCCATCCCACGGAGTTGTGGCAATCAGTAGTCCATCTAGAAAAATTACAGATGATGATAGATCAAGGGTAGAAGAAGCCGCAACAGTTATAAACTTACCCGCTAACAGAGAAATAATTCAAGTATTTGCCAAAAACTATAAAATTGATGGCCAAGACAACATTAAAGATCCTGTCGGAATGCAGGGTGTCAGGCTAGAGGTTGACACCGTAGTTGTTACCGCTGGAATTCCGCTTCTTAGGAATCTTGATTCTGCTTTAGAGAAAGCACAAGTAGCAATTCACAACCACACCGTATCTAGCCTAGCCGCCGCCGAAGCCGTTTTAGACCGTAAGCAAAAAGAGTCAGGAGTAGCCGTTATAGATATTGGGGCCGGCACTAGCAACATAGTGGTTATAGAAGAGGGCGAAGTTGAATATGTGTCTGTCATACCAATTGGCAGCCAGAACCTAACTAATGACCTAGCAATAGGCCTAAAAACCGATCTAGATATTGCCGAAGCCGTTAAAAAAGCCCATGCAACCTTAGATGACACAATAGAACCGCCAGAAGAGGTTAGCGTAGAGCATGGTGGTAAAAGACACTCATTTAGCGAAAAAACTGTCCGAATGGTCGTAGAAGCGCGGGTAGATGAATTATTAGAACAAATAGAACGAGAATTCAAAAAAATTGGAAAAAGCCGAAAGTTGCCTGGCGGCGTAGTTATTGTTGGCGGCATGGCAAATATGCCAGGAATAGCTGAATACTTTAAAGATGCCCTGCAACTGCCAGCAAAAACCGGAGTCATTCAAAATACAGGTGGATTCATCGACACAGTTAATGCTCCTGAATATGCCACTGGGGTAGGTCTAATGATGTTAGATATGTTGCTTTCAGACAACCCGACTCAGGGCGGAATTATGGGTATGGCAAGTGATGGAGCCGGCCTGTTCAATAAAATTAAAAAAATATTTTCGTAATAAATATTATTGAATATTAATTTTATACTGTGTATTAGTCTGCAAAAAATATGAGCACTTTTTTAATATGTACGATATAATGGCTGTATAAAATAAGTATTTAAACAGGTATAAACCAGGAGAAACAATGCCTCAAGTAAAACCTCCTATTGAAACTTTTGCCCGCATTAAAGTGTTGGGTGTTGGCGGTGCCGGCGGTGCCGCAATAAATAGAATGGTAGACGCAGGAGTAAAAGGCGTCGAGTTCGTAGCAATTAATACAGATGCCCAAGCTCTGCATCATTCAAAAGCAGATGTTAAGCTTCATATTGGCGGTGACATGACCAAAGGTCTTGGTGCTGGTGCCGATCCTGGAGTTGGCGAAACAGCCGCAGAATCTTCTATGGAAGATATTAAAAAGATGGCTGAAGGTGCCGATATGGTCTTTGTAACTATTGGTGCTGGTGGTGGAACTGGTAGTGGTGCAGGTTACGTAGTAGCTAAGGCAGCTAAAGAGGCTGGAGCCCTAGTAGTTGGTTTTGCAACCAAACCTTTCGCTTTCGAGGGCGAAAAGAGGCGTCGTAATTCTGAATACGCAATAGAAAAGTTAAAAGATAATGTAGATACGCTTATTACCATACCTAATGACCGTCTACTGCAGACTATTGATAGAAAAACACCTTTACTAGAGGCTTTTAAAGTAGCAGACGACGTCCTAAGGCAAGGCGTCCAGGGCATTTCTGATCTTATAACAGTACATGGCCTAATTAACCTAGACTTTGCAGATGTTAAGGCCGTAATGCAAAATGCCGGTTCTGCATTAATGGGAATTGGCCGAGCTGGTGGCGACGACAGGGCTGTAGAGGCCGCTCATCAGGCTATTGAATCGCCTTTACTTGAAGTTTCAATAGATGGAGCAAGGGGTATTTTGTTCAATGTTATTGGTGGCTCTGATATGACCATGAACGAAATTAATGCCGCCGCCGAAACAATAACTGCCGCAGCTGACCCAGACGCCAATATTATTTTTGGCGCTGCTATCAACCCAGAACTAGAGGGCGAAATAATTGTTACAGTAGTGGCAACTGGCTTTGATGTAGCTTATTTTGCTAGGCAAAAAGAAGCACCAAAGTCTGAGCCTAGCTTAACTGTCGCAGATTTGACCGACGATACAGAAGAGGTTAAGTCTTCATTTAGCTATGATGATGACGAAGAAGAAGGTGACGACAAAAAAGTCAATAAGGAAGAAGATACAAAAAATAAGGACGAAGAAGTCAAAGAAGAAGTAAAGGCAGAGGCCGTAACAGAAGAAAAACCTCTCAAAGAAGAAG
>JACCDG011461415.1_pt1 | contig 13952 bp, 19 predicted proteins | sample 7442471 | NCBI WGS metagenome assembly JACCDG01 (sample SAMN15323444, study PRJNA562643) | freshwater metagenome | isolation source: river surface water | place: USA:Blue River Watershed | collected 2017-08-17
CATTATGTGAAACCTTAGTATTCTTACCTACTATCATTGAAACGTATTCAAGAGTATCTGCTGATGCCAGATGTCTTGGATTAGATATAATTAGTAATGACAATAACTCATTTATGTTTCAGCCGGAGTATAACCTTAAAGGCGTAGATTTAATTAATTTCTATCGCCTTAATAACGATAAAATCATAAATCTAGTATTGCAATGACCACACTAAATTCACTAGGACCTATACTAGTTATCAATTTAGAAAGGCGAAAAGATAGAAGGGAGCATATTAAAGCACAATCCGAGAATTACAGTTTCGACTACTCTATTGTTTATGCTGTAGATGGTAATGAGCTTACTTATATTCCTAATGGACTACGTCCTGGAGAGTATGCTTTACTACTTTCCCATAAAAATTGTCTAGAGATAGCTAAGAAAAACAGTTTTAAGCAAGTTGTAATCTTAGAGGATGATGCCGAATTCACTGAGTTCTTTAATTTCCGTCTTGACTCTGATATGGAATACATTCCCAATGATTGGGAGGTGATATATTTAGGAGCTAATCATTATAGATTAGGGGCTGGCAGCATACGTCCCGAAGTAATAAGTAAAAATATCATAAGAGTATTCTCATCGTTCTGCACGCACGCTATGGTAATTAATAGTTCTATATATGATTTAGTTATTAACGAAATAGATAATAATCCAAGACCTCTAGATTTAATTTATGTAGACGTGGTGCAATCACGTGGTAAATCGTATGGATTCACTCCAAGTTTAGTAAAACAGATAGATAGCCATTCGGATATTATAGGATTCTGCGCTGGATATAATGCAATGGGAGTTTTCCAATGAATGTAGGGATCTTATATATTTGCACTGGTAAATACGATATCTTCTTTGAAGATTTCTATAAAAGTTGCGAAGAAAAATTTTTAACTAATCATAAGAAAACTTATTATGTCTGGACAGACTCCAAGAAAGACGTATTTAATTTAGATAATGTTAAAGTTATCTATGCTGAAAAATTAGGATGGCCTAATGATACTATGTTGAGATTTAAGAAGTTTAACTCAATAAAAGAGACTCTTCTTAAAGAAGATATTTTGTACTTTTTCAATGCTAATATGCTTATTGTCTCAGAAATTACCGAAGATGATATGAAAATAGAAAGTAATCTTGTTGGAGTTATTCATCCATATTTTCTTACATCTGATAATATCAGCTTTCCGTATGAAAGGAATCCAGTCTCAACTGTGTCAATTCCCTATGGATGTGGAAGTAATTATTTCCAAGGATGTCTCAATGGAGGCAAGTCTAAAGAATTTCTAAAGATGTCAGAAATCTTAGAAAATTTGATTGACATAGATGTAAATAATGGTATTATACCTATATGGCATGATGAAAGTGCTCTTAATTACTATTTTGCTTACAATACTGTATCCGCCTTGCATCCAGAACTAGCATACCCAGAAACTTCAGGACTTCCATATAACAAACGAATAATACAGTTAGACAAGAATAAACTCGGAGGTCATAATTATTTAAGATCGTGAAAATAGCAATAGTAGGTCCAGGCATGATGGAAATCCCCCCAAAAGGATGGGGGGCCGTAGAAATATTAATATGGGATCTAGCCAATTCACTTATAAAATCTGGTAATGATGTTTTAATAGTCAATACAACTGATCGTAATAGTATTATCAATCAAGTAAACGATTTTAATCCAGATTTTGTCCATATTCATTACGATGAATATTTTGATATAGAACCGTATATAAAGTGCAATAATATTGCCATAACATCACACTACGGATATATTGAATATCCACAATTCTATGATCCAGGCTACTGGAGAATTCTGCAAGGTTTTAGAACCCTGAAACGAGCTTCTATCTTTGCATTATCGCTTGGTATAGCCAATGTCTATAAGTCATTAGGGTTCCCTGAATCTAGGATATCAGTTGTACCAAATGGAGTAAATTACCACCAGTTCAATAAAACATTTAATCCTAAATATCCAGAGAGATCATTATGTCTTGGTAAAATAGAACCTAGAAAAATGCAGGCATATTATCAGGATATACCTAATCTTTATTTTGCTGGACCAATTGTTGATCACCAATTCCATAATATGGACCAATATCTAGGACCGTTTTCAAAAGAGTATCTATATACTAATTTAACCGATTATGCTAATCTTGTATTGGTAAGTAATGGCGAGGCCCATCCTCTTGTATGCGCGGAAGCCCTTTCCGCTGGACTTGGTTTAGTTGTATCTAGACAGGCCGCAGCTAATCTCGATGATACTAAAAAGTTTATTACAGTAATAGAGCCAGAAAATCTTCTTGACAAATCATACGTTTCTGCTAAAATAATAGAGAATAGACTAATATCACTAGACAGTAGGCAGGAAATACTAGACTACGCCAGAGATAACTTTGATTGGGATAATATAGTATCAAAATACTATTTACCTAGTATTGTAAAGACAATAAATGAAAATAAAAATAGTAACAGCTCTCTATAATATTAGTAGGGAATCACTTGGTGACGGTAGATCAATAGACCAATACCTTGCTTGGATTGAGCAAACTCTAAAATTGAATGCTGAATTTGTAATATTTACATCCTCAGAGTTAGTAGATAAAATTCAGAAAATTGCTGGAGATAACTGTATAATAATGATAGAAGACTTATCTAAATCTTCTTATTATCAATTTCTTCCAGAGATTGAAAGAGTGCTAGGATTAGATGAGTATCGTTCAACTGTAATGGATTCATCTAGAATCGAATGTAATCTTCCACTATATAATATTATCCAATACTCTAAATTTTACTGGATGAATAAGGTATTTGGAATATTCCCCGATATCGATTATGTATTTTGGATGGATGCTGGCTGTAGTAGATTTTTTGAAGACGTAGATATATCCAAACCATGGCCTAAGATTCAACCGATCCAAGGGAAATTAACTATACAGGGTAACGTCAATTATAAACGTTTATCAACGGAATACACAAAGGAGTCCTGTATAGATATGAATGAATGTATAGTCGTAGGAACTTTATTTGGCGCTGGGAGATATGTATGCAACTCTATTGATGTGTATATAAAGTTCCTTTTGTCTTATTTTCTGAATTTAAATAAATGTAATAACGAACAGATATTACTAGGTTATCTAAGTCAGAGACTCCCATATTCAATCAAAGTAATTGAATATGATCAGTATCATTCGCATTTACCTATATTTAAGACTCTAGCAGGTGAAGTATAATAAAGTTATAATATGGGGTCATCGACTCCACTCTCATACGCATTCATATGTCCATGAATCATACAAGGACGCCTTCGAGTTTCTAGGGTATAAGGTATATCGTTTTTATGATGACGAGTTCCCATCTGAGTTAGATTTTGATTACTCTAATAGCTTATTTATAGCAGAAGGGTTTGCTGATAAAAATATTCCTATTAATGATAGTAGCTGTTATTTAGTAATGTATTGTCCTTCTCCAGTTAAGTATGCCAATGCCGGTAGATATATAGATGTCAGAATGGCTGCTGTTAATTTTAAAGATCATATACAAGAATATTCGATAGATAAAGATAATTATACAAAAATAGGGCCGGCTTGTTACTTTGTTCCAAAATCTACAGTAGATATAGTTATTTCTAATAATTATCATAATTATAGAATGCCTGACTTTGATAAGTTATATATTAGTTGGGCAACTAATCTACTTCCTCACGAGATAAATCTAGATTGGATTACCTTACCTAGAGAAAATAATATATGGTATTGTGGCACTATATCTAACTTAGGAGAATGTGAGAACTTGTCTACTTTTCAACCTTTTATAGATGAGTGTAATAAAAGTGGAATAGTTTTTCAAAACAATAATCCTTGGACTAACCCACTATCATTTTCTGAGGCTATGCATCGAGTACAGTCCTCTATACTTGGTGTTGATATAAGAGGTCCCAAACATATACAGCAAAAACTACTGACTTGCCGAGTGTTTAAGAATATCAGTTATGGTCACTTAGGCATTACAAATTCTAAAGCAATTTATGAAGAATTAGACGGTCTGCCTGTGTATAATACTGATACTGCTGCACTATTTCATGATGCAATGTCAGAAAGAGGTAATAAGAAAAGAATAATAGATTCTATGCTTCTTGTTAAAGAGAAACATACGTATATTAATCGCGTCCAATCTATCTTATCAATCTTGTGATAGTTTTAATACTAAATCATTCAGTAAACAACTGTGGAGTATACCAATATGGTAAACGACTCGGTAGTATACTATGTAACTCAAAAGATATCGATTTTAGATACAATGAGATTGATAGTTATGACGATTTACTATCTAGTATAAATACCTTACATCCAGAAGCAATAGTATATAATTGTGTCCCTGGAACTTTACCATGGCTGACACCAGATGTTGTTAATGAAATTAGGAAATATGGCATCCGCCAAGGCTTGATAGTCCATAATTCAGGATATCAAACCTTTTTTGATTTCTATATACATCAGAACCCCTACTATATCGAGCATGAGAATAATTTTTCTATACCTAGATTATTATTCAATTTTACTCCGTACGATATAGAGCCTAATCCTAGACTTCAGATAGGAACTTTTGGTTTTGGGTTTAACGTTAAGCATATAGAAGATATCTGTTCATGTGTAAATAACGAATTTTATGCCAGAGACGTAGATATCAACTTACATCTTACTTCAGCACATTTCGCTAAAGACCAAAGTAGATGGGAGCCAATATATAATGAATGTCTAAGAAGAGTATCGTCCCCATCTATTAAAATAAATCTTACTACAGAATTTATTCCTGATATAGATATGTTAAACTTTCTTTATAAGAACGATCTTAATATATTCTTTTATGAAAAGTATAGTAATTACAATGGAATATCTTCATCTATAGATTATGCACTTTCTGTTCGTAAACCCATCGCTATATGCAAGAGTAATATGTTTGCTCATATTAGTGATGTAAAACCATCCATCTGCATAGAAGATAATAGTCTGCAAACTATTATTAATAATGGATTTACTCCATTAGTGGAAAAAGTAGCCCTATGGTCTAATGATAATTTAATAAACAAATTTAATAAAATAATATCTAATGTATAACTCAGATGCTAGACAAGACCAGTTTGTTGCTAAAATTCTCAACTATAAAAAGAATGGCACATTTGTCGATATAGGTAGCTGTGGATCTATTGGATCAAATAATTCATTTTATTTTGATAATTATCTAAATTGGAGAGGTATATGTATCGAATTTAATCCTGGGTATATAAGTTCATACTCATCTAGAAAGAATACTGTCTTAGTCACAGAAGACGCTACCAAGATTAATTATCTGGAACTATTCAATAATAATAATTTTCCGGATACTATCGATTATTTATCACTAGATGTCGATACATCTAGTCTAGATGTTTTAAAAATTCTACCTTTCGATAAGTATAGGTTTTCTGTAATAACCATAGAACATGATGCATATTTATACGGAGACCAATTTAGACAAGCTCAAAGAGATATACTACAGTCAGTTGGATATGTTTTAATTTGCTCTAATGTATTCGTTCAACAGTCTGGTTTTGAATTACCAAATTGCCCATTTGAAGATTGGTGGGTGCATGAATCACTTATTCCGTCAATAGAATTTGATAAAATAAAATCGTCCAATGATTACCCATCTAATATTCTGGCTAAGTTTTAAATGTATATTGGCTTTATAATAACTTGCTTTAATGAGAAGTTAGCTGTAGAATTTTGTCTTAAATCAATAAAGACACAATATCCAGATGCTCCAGTTAATATAATATCTGACGGCGGCTTGGATTTCAGTTATCTATCCTTAATATATAAAAATGTATTCTCCTCCTTAGAGGAGGATACTATGTCAGGTACGTTTAAAGTTACTGATAAAAATTTTAAGGAAAATGACAAACAAGACATTATTAAAAAATCTGCTCTAGCTACTATCAATAGAATTAAAAAATCTATTGACTTATTAGGAACAGAGTATATACTAATGTGTGATCCAGATGTTTTCATAAGGGGTAAAGTTAATATACCTAACGGAGTCAGCTTATTAGGATCAAGAGTTAATTTTCCTCTTCCAGATGGATATACAAATGTATTTACTAAGATCCCAGGTGCCGTTCCAATAAGACACTGGGGTGCGACCCCAGCTATATTTAATTCTCAAGATTTTCTACGTGCGGTAAAATTATTTGATAATAATTTACTTGATACTTTTTGTAAAGAGTTTTATGCTGTGTATGCACACGACGTTCTCCTACCAACAATATTCGCTCTAATAGGTATAGAAGAAACATTTAATCCAGATATAATAGAGTGTAAAAGATCTCCAGAATGGAGATATACCAATAACCCAATCGTTCATCAATTCAAAGAATACTATTAAATAAATAATCATGTCTAAACTACTTAAACTTGGATCTCACTATGCATCTGATTTTATAAAAATGGATGAATCTTATACAGATCGACCTAAATTTTCATTAGATCTTATTCTAGATAAAAGAATAGGCGCTGTACGCTTAGAAGAATTAACTCCTACAGATGTGATGTTTGGTAAATATTGGTATAAGAGTGGAATTAATGAGGGAATGATTCGTCAGCTTAAAGATATCGTTGAGGAGATTACTTCTAGAATTTCGTATAAAAAAGATGATATATGGTTAGATATTGCGACAAACGATGCAACATTACTAAAGATGGTTCCAGATTCTTTTATTAAGGTTGGTATTGACCCTGCTGATGATACATTTCTAGCAGAGTCATCAAAAGTAGCAACTATAGTCCAAGATTTCTTTTCGGTAGATGCCTATAATAGGTCTGGGTTCGGTCATAAGAAGCCAAAAGTTATTACAACAATTGCAATGTTTTATGATCTATCAGATCCTGATTCCTTTATTAAAGATATCGTAGAGATCCTAGATGATGATGGAATTTGGGTCGTGCAAATGTCCTATACTCCATTAATGATAAAACAATTAGATTTCAGTAATGTGTGCGGAGAGCATGTTTATTATTACTCATTAAATAGTATTAAAAAGCTCGTAGAACCACATGGATTAAAGATAATTGATTGTTCGATTAATAACACTAACGGAGGTAGTTTTAGGATAACATTTCAAAAAAATACAGCAAATCCTAATACCTATGGCAATCAACCTGTAAGAGACTGCTGTAATTTAAGAGTAGATTCATTGTTAACTTGGGAAAATACAAAATGTGATATTTCAAATCCTGAAATATGGAATCAGTTCCAGAAAGATATAGATTCTCTAAAAGAAACTACAGTTAATTTTATTAAAACTGCTAAATTAGAAGGAAAAACTATAGGGGCAATCGGGGCATCTACGAAAGGCAATACTCTACTCCAATATTTTGGACTAAATAATTCTCTAATAGACTTTATCTCTGAAAGGTCTCCAGCTAAATTCGGCTTAAAAACTATCGGGACAGACATACCTATTATATCCGAAGAAGAGGCTAGAGTTAGGAAGCCGGATTATATGCTAGTCTTGCCTTGGCATTTTATCTCTGAGATCAGCGCTCGTGAATCTGAGTATCTTAATAATGGCGGGAAGCTGATTGTTCCTTGTCCTAAGTTTACAATTATATCGAAATAATCACTTATATCATGCAAAATAATAAAAAACGAGCATTAATTACTGGAATTTCTGGACAGGTAGGAAGTTTCCTGGCTGAAATACTTTTAGAAAAAGGTTATGATGTCCACGGTATAGTTCGTAGACATTCTAATAATTTACTTCAAAATTCTAATATAGGTCATATCCTAGACAGGGTGGCGTTATATCATGGAGATATGACCGATCCAATATCACTACAGAATGCCATAATTAGATCAAACCCTCATGAGATTTATGCACTTGCGAGCCAATCGCATGTTCATATATCATACGATAATCCAATCTATACAGCTAATGTAGTCGCTATTGGTCATCTTAATTTATTAGAAGCGATGAGAATGTATGCCAAAGGAGCTAGGCTGGTCCATGCATCAACTAGTGAAATGTTTGGAAACTCAATAGATGATGACGGGTTCCAGAGGGAAAGCTCTAGATTAGTCCCAGCTAATCCTTATGCCGCCGCAAAAGTGTTCGCTCACAATATTGGTCGTAATTATAGACAATCATACAACTTATTTATTTCTAATTGTATAGCTATGAATCATGAATCGATTTTAGCTAATTCACCAATAATGATAAAAGATTCGAATGATTTAATAGATATACTTCCTATTGAAGATACATTCAAGGCTCATGAATATGAAGGATTGCTAGAAGAATATAAGTCCTGTAAAGTTTGGAACGGGTCTGAGTGGACGAAGATCATAAAAGGCACTCGTTATAGAGATATAAACAAGCCAGTCCAAGCCATTCAAACTCGCGACTCTGTTTGTGAAACTACTTTAGATCACGCATTCTTTAATGAAGACAATCAAGAGATAGAAAATAATAATTTAAAAATTGGTGATAAATTATATAAAGTTTCTTATCCCAATAATAATGATTTTAGCTCCTTAGTTCAAGACGTTGATTTCTGTAAGTTTCTTGGATTCCTTGTAGGTGATGGCTACGTAAGCGATGGAGGTAGGATTCGCTTAATAGGACAAGACATGCAATTAATAGAAAGTTATATGAAAATTATAACTGACAAATTCGGATGGGATGTTTATTACGGTTCTAATAAAAGTGGATTTGAAAACACAGAACCAAGTTTTTATATTGAATGTCGAAATGATGTAAATTTTGGTTTATTTTTACGTAATAATATTTATACATTAAGAAGTAACGAAAAAAGAGTCCCTAAATTTATTTTGAATTCATCTTCAGAATGCAAAAAGGCATTTTTTGACGGCTACTATGATGCCGATGGTCGAAAAGCTGGCGATGAGAAATATTTCTATAAAGGATTTACAACTAGTTCAGCCACGCTTGCTCTAGGTCTTATTTTTATTATGAAGTCTTTTTCTCAACAAGATGCTAAATGTAAATTAGAATATAGGACTATTAAAAACGAAGTATTTAGATACTATTATGTATATTTTACATCTGATTATCGTCCAGGAGAAATCTTCGGGTCACGAAGAATTAGAAATGAAATTATCAAAAAATATCTTACTGGCAATAGTACTGGAGAATTTTTTGACATACAGACTGAGAGTATGACGTTCTGTACTGGACCTAATTTAGTAAAAATACATAATTCCCCACGCAGAGGAATTAATTTCGTTACTGCTAAAGTAGTCAATGAAGCTGTAAAAATATCTAGAGGATTATCTGATAAACTATCATTAGGATGCTTATCAGCGCGTCGTGACTGGAGCCATGCGAAAGATGTCGCTCTTGCTCAATGGATGATACTTCAACATGATAAACCTGATGACTGGATGGTTTCTTCTGGAATTAGTCATTCAATCGAAGAACTTTGTGATTACGTCTTTTCAAAACTAGGAATGAATTACAAAGATTATGTCGTAGTCGATCCTAAATTCATTCGTCCTGAAGAAACACGTAATCTTCGTGGAGATAGTTCTAAAATTCGCTCCATCCTCGGCTGGAAACCAGAATATACCTTTGAGACCTTGATGGACGAGATGATTGATCATTATCAAAAAATAGTAAAATAACAGCTTGACTTTTTATAACTCTATTGTAATATATAAGTATACTTTAATATGAATGTTGATTTTGATTATCAAAAAATAAAAGAAAGAGTAGAATCGCTTTTAATCGAAAATGGATTCATAATTCATGATATTTATGATCATGAATCGTTTCCTTTGATAAAAGATTTTATAGCATCTTCTCATCCTAAGGATGATAGCGAAGCTAATATAGCCGCTCTATTATTTAATAAAATTCGTGAAAAAATTTCTAAGTTCATTAAAACACCAGACACCACATCTATAAGAATTGTTAATATTGAATACGATGATCAGTTCAGAGGGTGTGGTAGTTATGTAGAGTTTGAGTTTTGGGGAAACTTAAAAAACGTCCAAGATGAGCCGACCGCTGAATCACCGCAAGCGGGCGGTGCGAACGCGGGATTTGAACCGCAGGCAGGTAGCGGGTCGGCTCCATCGCCTTGTTCTGCCGGGTTAGCGTCCGATAAACATCTTCAGATTGATCCGATAAAGCATAAACAAGAAATGGAAAACGCTTATCAGAAGACGATAGAACTTATGAGACTAAAGGGATTCTGGAATAGGATTAAAATGTCCCTTCTGTGCTTATTCGGTAAACGAATGGTGGCATACCATATGAGTCGAGATACTGCTTCTGCAATGAAGTCACTAGTGCGACGTTGTCAGGATCGACAGCGTGCCTAGAAAGAAAATTCTTAATACCTAGACCTTCCTCTATTTCAGAGGAAGATATAATAAAATCGGTTCCTTCTATCCATACAACGCTTTGAACCATATTCGGTTTATCGTCATTCAACTGTTTATAAATAAATAATTTAATCATAAAATACCATGAAAACAAAAATCAAAGAATCAAATCAAAATCAAGCCGCGACAGCGGGGCAGAACGCCCAAGATGAGCCGACCGCTGAATCAGGCTCCACGCCGCTCGCGGAAGCCGCGTTTGAAAACCCCGCAGGTAGCGGGTCGGCTCCATCGCCTTGTTCTGCCCAAAGTGGAATATCCGATAAACAGAGTTCTGAAAACTATCAGTCAGCCATTAACCGCTTGAAGCAGATTTCAAATTCTGCACAGAACCTTGGAGAGTCTGCAAATTTTGCTGCGTCTTCAGTGAGACATCTAGGATCGCTGCTGTCTGGTCTGTCTGAAAGTGTTGGGAAATAATTTTAGCTAATTCTATCTGAGTATTTGCAACTTCGATAATTAGTTCAGTAGTCTTAGCTAAACTACCTCCAAGTGAAGTAACAGCATTTGTCAAAGCAGATTCAATATCAGTCATGATGATTAGAGTTAATATAAAATAAACAATGAAAACAAAAATCAAAGAATCAAATCAAAATCAAGCCGCGACAGCGGGGCAGAACGCCCCAAGCGCAGCCACGAGCCGCAAAAACCTAGCGCCCGCGCCCCACAAAGAGCCCGCGAGCGGCGAGTTAGCTGCCGCGCCTTGTTCTGCCGTTTCTGGCGCGTCCGATAAGCAGGACTTCGACGGTATAGTATTCTTCCTACATAAGGAAGACATGGAAGAACACGCCAAAGAATGCAGATCAACTCCTATTCATCTGCTGTAATGCAAATAGCTTGAAGAGTAATATCAATAGATTTCTTATTAATCAAAGAACATCCAGCATAAATATTCTTTTTAGTTGTCGCGGAAAGTGAACAGCCTGCCCAACCTCGTTTCCTCGCTTCGGCATCAAACCATTTGGCGATCTTGAGAGTAAGAGATTTAGCTTCCTGTCCCGTTTCTTGTTTGTAGAGTTTGAGAACCTCTTCTTTCGGACAAAGGACAATAGTTTTGTCTAAGGTATGTTTGAGCGGGTCAGGAAATTTTAATTTAGCGGCCATAATAGTTAATAATCAATATGTAATTAAATTATATGAAACAACAAATCAAAGAATCAAATCAAAATCAACCCGCATCGGCGGGGCAGAACGTTCAAGCGCAGCTACGCGCCGCGCAGAGCGAAAATCCCGCGCAGGACGCAGGCGGCGCGTTAGCTGCCGCGCCTTGTTCGGCTGTTTCAGAGCGTCCAATAGCAGGCATTATAAGAGATAAGGTGGTCGGTATCATGCTGATAGTAGCAATGATTGGTTACATCGTCCTCTCCGTAGATTACCTTTTACCTTCCAGCTACAAGATATTTCCCCTTTCGGAGTCGAGCCAAAGAATAGAGGAATTTTTTGAGAAAAAGTCTGCTTCGCCGCCAAAGTCTTCGGAAAAGACGCCAAATCTAAACCCAGATTCCCTGTCGCAGAAATAACCAAATCGTGAACGTCTAAATCTCCATCGTTCTTTATGGTAAAATCAGCATTCTTTCCGTTCTGGACCAAAGAAAATACAATTTTTGATTTAGGGAGTTTGGTAGCGGATGCGGCAAAGGTTATTAGAGAGACAACTAGGCCAGACGCCGATTTACTGAGATCGTCAGTAAAAATCAGACAAGCGAGCGAAACTAAGGCTCCAATAAGGGATAAAAAGACAATCAATAAATACATATATGAAACAAAAACTAAACGAAAAGACAGAATCTGCAACAGTGCAGTCGCCGACAGAGCCGAACGACTTAGCTCACCGACAGGATGGGCACACGCAAGATGTGAAAATCGAGGGAAAACTCCCGCGCCCATCCTGTTCGGTGCAGCGCCTTGTTCTCCCCGATTTGGCGACGTTTCGTGAGTGGTTTTATGGGACGGAAGCGATGAATCATGCGGATAATGACGTTTATGTCGCAGCGAAAACCCTCATCCCTGAGCTTTATACTCTACTACAAAGTAAAGCGGAAGGAGTGGTGCAGTAGCACTGTGAAGTAAATTTGGATTGGAGGAGTATTTGCCGAGAATGAACTCAACAAACTTCCAAGGGTTGGCAACAGTAGCCTGAAAATCTAAAATATTTACAAAAAAGTCAAAAATAATTTCGCATTTTTGGAATTTCTAGTGTAGAATAATATGAAAACAGTTCCTAAAATGATAGTAAGAGTTACAAAAACAGAGTTTGAGACGGATGATGGCGAAATCCATCAAATCCCTTTTGATTTAGACGAAGTTCCTACGGTAGAGGAATTTCAAAAGATTTACGACGAATGGTTTCGTCTTTTTCAACAGAAAGGCTTGATATAAGGATGGAGATTTTATCAATCAAGTCTGCCGCTAAAATCTTAGGAGTTTCAGACGAAACTCTTAGAAATTGGGAGAAAGATGGTAAACTTAAACCCTTTCATACGGAAGGCGGACATAGGCGTTACTATAAAGCAGACATTGAAAAATTAGCAGGAATTTACGTAGAACCCGTTAAAACGTCAGACGGCAAACGTGTTGCAATCTATTGTCGCGTAAGTTCTCACGAACAAAAAACTAAGGGAGATTTAGAGAGACAGGTCGGCAGAATGACTACCGAAGCGTTAAAGCGTGGTTATTCTCTTGTTTCAGTTTTCGATGAAGTAGGTTCGGGTATGAACGATAACCGTAAAAAACTACAGAAACTTTTTGAATTAGTAGAAAAGAAGGAAATAGATGTGGTTTTGATTGAGCATAAAGACAGACTATCCAGATTTTGCTTTAATTATTTAGTTTCATACTTTGAGTCTTATAGCGTTAGAATCGAAAAGGTAGAAGATGTGTTGAGCAAAGGTTATGAACAAGAATTGGTAGAAGATATTTTGTCTTTGATGGCGAGTTTTTCTGCTAAAATTTATGGACGCAGAAGTTCTCAGAATCGCAAAAAGAAAGAAAAGGAGATTATATAAATGTTTTCATATTATGGCGGTAAGTCAAAAATAATAAAAAGTTATCCTAAGCCCCAGTATAATACAATTATCGAACCGTTTGCTGGTTCGGCTAGATATTCCTTAGAATATTATAACAAAACAGTAACCCTATTAGATAAATATGAAACTATTGTGAGAATTTGGAAATTCTTACAAGGGGCATCTGTTGATGATATTTTATCTTTACCTAATATGCAGCCTGGCGAAAATACGGATAATTATAATTTTTCCTGTTTAGAAGCAAAATGGCTTATGGGTTTTATGGTCCAACAAGGGGTTAATGCTCCGCGAAAAACAGTGTCTAAAGTATTTGGGGGGGGGAGAATGGACAAGGTTATTAAAGCCGATAAGACTCGTATTGTTGAGAATCTCTTTAAAATTAGACATTGGGACATTCGACAAGGCGACTATAGAGATTTGGAAAATATTGAAGCTACTTGGTTTATTGACCC
>JACCDG010693609.1_pt1 | contig 13949 bp, 12 predicted proteins | sample 7442471 | NCBI WGS metagenome assembly JACCDG01 (sample SAMN15323444, study PRJNA562643) | freshwater metagenome | isolation source: river surface water | place: USA:Blue River Watershed | collected 2017-08-17
GGCACCCGCTTGTTATCTTTGCTGCAATGTTCTTCATAGTGGAAAGTTTCTTTGGCTGGGAGGCAGCAAGCTTTCTTGCAGAAGAGACGGAAGATGCACCCCGTGTTATTCCCAAAGCGCTCTTATGGGCCTCAGCAACAGTCGTGCTGCTTGGAATAGCGCTTGCAGTTGTCTCATTTGGGAACTTTGGCGCTCAAGCACTTACTACGTTAACAAATCCGGTGCTCACACTAGGAACTGGACTCTCCTCGAATTTGAGTGTACTTATTATTATTGGAGTGTTCTTGACGTTCCTTGGCGGAGTGGTCGGAGCTGTCGTGTCAAGTCCGCGACTGCTGCTCGCGCTTTCGCGTGACAAGCTCTTTGTAGAACAGTGCGGTCACATTCATCCTGTTCACAAAACGCCGAGCAACGCAATAATATTCCAAACTATTGTAACCATACTTGCAGTTATCGTCGCTTTTGGCGAATACAATTTGCTCCTCTCCCTCTTAGTTCCTCTCGCACTCATCATGTACGCGGCAGTCTTGCTCAGCGTTCCTGTTTTGCGAGCCAAACTGCCCAAGCATGAGAGGCCGTTTCGCGTGTGGGGTGGCTCCTGGCTGCCGGTCTTTGTCGCAGCGCTGTATGTGTGTGTGATTGTTGCTTGGTACACGACAACACCGGGCGCTGCGAACATTGCCCTTGTCATAGGAGGATTTCTGCTCCTTGCGTTCCCCATTTATTTGTTCCTGACAATTGTCTACAATCCTGATGCGATTATTAGTCTGAGCAATGGCAGTGCGCGGATTAACTACTTTCTTGAAGACTTTCTCTTTCCGCGCAAGGTTCGCCGTGAGGTACTCGATCTCTTCAAGGGTCACCTTCGCGGCAAAGAAATAGTTGAGTTCGGTTCAGGTGTGGGAACATTCACGATGCACCTCGCCGAAGAAGTTGGTCCGCAAGGCTCTGTAGTCGCAATAGACCTTTCCCGAATGAATCTCGATATTCTCGAGCGGCGTTTGCGAGAGCGAGGACATTCTCATGTACGAGTGCTGCACGATGAGCATCAAGTCAATCGCCTGCATCCTGACATACACCAAGCGGACATGATCTACTCTGTTGGATTTCTTGGATACGTGCAAGATCTTCACAAGATATTGCATGAAATGCATGCTATTCTTGCGCCTGGTGGAAAAATCTGCTTTGTCGAGTACACGAATTTTTTTCAGATTCTCCCTGATCCAGCGATTGTATCCGACCACGCGCGGTTGCAACGCATATTTGCAGAAGCAGGTTTTTCAGTCTCAATCACGAAGCGAAATGGTTTCCTCTGGGATTATCTCATTATCCACGGCATTAAAACTGATGGGAAAGTGCCATTTGTCTAAGTCGTGAGTGCAACACGTGAGCTACTGAGTTCTTCTTCCACACTGGGAAAGAAGCTTGTCTTGACAAGGCTAAACTCATCCCAGAACGAGAGTTGCTTCTCGTAGTACACATACTGCGGTTCTTCGCCAATGGTTGCATTCAGGTGTGCATCCAGCTCTTCAAAGCTACCCAGTTCGTCAACCAATCCGAGGTCGAGTGCTTCAGTGCCTATGAAGAATTCTCCGCTCCGTATGAGTGAAACTTGTGCATCACTCAAATTGCGCTCTGTGCGAACCTCTTCAATAAACATTTCATGGATTGCATCAATTTTGCGTTGAATTATTTCTCGCTCATCAGCTTCAAGCTCTTTGAACGGTGTGCCAAGCTCCTTGCGCTCACCACCCGTAATTTGCTGATACGTCGCATTATACCGTCGAAGCGTCCCTGCAAATTCAAGGTAGCTCGCTGTAACGCCTACTGAGCCAGTGATAGACATGCGATTCGCAATGATGTGATCGGTGTTTGCTGCGATCCAGTAGCCGCCCGACGCTCCAACTTCGCGAATGAACGCAACCGTTGGTTTCTCTGAGCGTTTGAGTGCTTGTGCTATTTCATCGCTTGCAACAGGAGAACCGCCAGGAGAATCTATCTCAAGCACAATCGCTTTAATGGTTTCATCTTCATTCGCATCAGCAATACTTTCACGAACAAAGACCGGGTCAACTGCGTCCGCCCAGGAGCCTGCTTGTGTTACAATAATGCCTTTGATTGGGATGACAGCAACATTTCCTTGCGTGTATTCGGGTGTGCCGCTCGCAAAGAGGAGCATTAGTCCAACTGCAAAGCTGCTCAGAAACAACAAGCCGAGTATTGCGATGAGCAGCGCAACTTTCTTTCCTACCGATTCCATAATTCCACCGTGCGAGATTGAGTCAAGTGCTCAAGCAAGCGTTTTCCATTGAACAAGTAATAAATGAGATCTGCAAACCAGATTATTGGGACGATTGAGAAAATAGGTAGCAAGTATATGTTGCGCACAAGTGCTTGCACAAATGTTGGTTGCTCCTTTTTTCCCACTCGAACTTCGAGGCTGACCAACAGCATTCCTAGCGTTTGACCTACGATGTACTCGCAAAATACGTGGTACACGAGCAGGTAAATGAACACGAAGTGTAACCCGACAATCGCAGCAAAACTTGGCTGTGCTTGCAGCGAAAAGTGCGAGGGCGAATGAAGCACCATCATGGCACCTATACCAGTTGAGCCGACAATGATCAGGACGAGCAGCGCATCCAGAAAGAACGCTGCTAATCGTCGCCAGAGTGATCCATTTTGCTCCTTCATGGCAACTACGTCGAAGAGGTTGATTTATTAGTTTTCTCCGACGGGTACATGAGCAAACGTTTATAAACAGCGTTCGGTTCGCATAGGGAAATGGCTTTACCACCACCAGCAGCTGAAGAGCTCGCTCGAGTACGCATCCCTCGCGAGGGTGAAGTCCTTGGCAAGCTTATAGCTCGCCTTGGTGGATCACGCTGTAAAGTGCGCTGCCTTGATGGCAAAGAGCGCACGTGTCGCATACCTGGTAGGCTCAAGAAGAGTCTGTGGGTGCGCGAAGGTGACATAGTACTTGTGGAACCATGGGAACTTGGTGGCGATGAGAAGGGAGATATTATCTTCAAGTATCGTCCAAACCAAGTACAGTGGTTGCAGCAGCAAGGGTATCTTTCAAGCCTTGCTGATCTTGACGAATTCTAATTAGAAGCGCGTGTATTTTTGCGTGTTTGGGTTATTTGCATTTCACTAACACACAATATTGAGAGGTCTCCATAAGTGCACTTGTGCGCAGCGCGTGCTAACTTGTTTTTCCTTTGCGAAAATTCCATGCAGGAAACCAGTCGCGAAGAGTAACTGCAACTAAGTACGCTACACCCAGCGTGATGCACGAGTCGGCGATGTTGAAAATAGGAAATGTCCAAATGCTGATGAAATCAATCACTGCTTGATGCACTATTCTATCAAGCATGTTCCCAATCACTCCAGCACCGATCACGAGGTATGCAATTCTTTCATGGCCTTTGCTTTCTGCAAAGAGTTGCCACAAGAGGACTAGCATAACAATGCCGATGAGAAGGAATAATTCATTATGGCCTTTGAGGATGCCAAAGCCAGCACCCGTGTTCCAGGTGAGCGTGAAGAGTGCATTGTTTGGTTTGAAGAAGAGTGCTACGTATTTTGTTGCTTGATCAAGTGCAAGCAGCAAGAACAAGAGGAACCACTCGCGGCGAGCTAATACCATGGCCTCTTGGGTTGAGGACCTTGTCCTTGGTGTTCAAGATTCGCAACTCGCGTATTGAGCATTTCGAGTTGAGCGCGAATGGTATCGAGTTTTGCCGCGATAACTTCGAGATCCTTTGAAACATCGTTGTTCCCTTCATGAACAGGCACTCCGGGAGGTGCATAACTTGTTGGTGGAGGAGCGCCCGGGGTGAATCCTGCAAATGAACTTGGCGAGCTTGGCTGGAAGCTTGATTGCGGCATTTGCCCACTTGGCTCAAAGTGGTTGCTTAAATCAAGTCCTCCGATATCTGACTTGAACGGGTCATTCTTACTTAGCTCGGGCAAAGCGAGATCGTCTTTTTTCCAGAATTTCCAACTCATCGTCCTCTATCGCTCCTCGGACTTTATAACTGCTTTGCTGTTCATAATTTCCCTTCGAGCCGCTCGATTTCTGCTTGGATGCGAGCGAGCTCTTCTATTTCTTTTTCTGTCGCTTTGCCTGAGCGCGCACTCATGGCGAGTCGCAGCGTATGTAAGCGCTCCGCGAGCTTTTCGAGGCGACGTACTGGGTTTCGAAAGACCATGAGTAGCAGCACGAGTACGGCGAGCGCAACAACTGCCGCAGCAGCGACGAGGGTGAGCATGCTCCACGTGCTCGCTTGCTCTGCTGGCGTTGGGGGAGGAACTTCTTCCTCTTGTGGCGTGAGGGGTTCTTCTTGTGGTACTTCGATTGCGGTGTAGGGCAATACTGCGAGGTCGATACTGCCTCGCGCAACATCGGTGTTCGCAAATCGATCGATGCTCGTAAACGTGATGGTGATGCTGTGATTTCCCGCATCGAGTGGAGGCACGACAAGGCTATAGTTGCCTGCTGGTCCACTCACACTCGAATTGAATGCACCCTCGATGGTGAGCGTGCCGTTGCGCGTTCCAGTGACGATGACGAGAAGCTCTCCGCTCTGATTCTGTGTGAGTGGTCCAAGTTTCGCGGCAATCGAAGGTTCAACGGTGTCGTGAATGGCGAAGGGGAGCGTCTGGTTCACTTGTTGACGGTCTTCATCGCTTTCTTTGTAATCAATGCGAAACATCGCGTCTTGTGTTGGTTCATCAGTGAGTAGGTAGCGCACCGCGAAGGTTTTTTCGGTGTCGGTATCATTGAGGCTCTGTTTGTAGCTTACACTTGTACCGCTGCGCGACGCTCCTCGCGTGAAGCTTATGATGTTTGCTTCGGGTGGCAGCTCAAGGAGAAAGGTGATGCTCAAGTTTGCGCTTGTGTCTTTGGTAAGATTTACTTCAAAACTCGTGTTTGCAAGCGTCGGATGAAATCCTATCTCTGTTTCAAACGGAATGGTGACTTCATATTCGGCTGCTTCAAGTTCCACCGTCTGTGTCGTGTTCCCATCAAAGTAGGTTGCACTCGCATTTATTTCAAAAGTACCGTTGCGCTCGCTTGTAAACCGATAGATTCGCTCAAGCTCATCCTTTACCGACGCTGTCCAGGTGAATTCTGTTGTCTCATCAGTGAAGTGCAATCCATCCGGCATAAGAATTGTCACTGTTACGTTTTTTGCCGTCATGCTTCCTTCGTTTGTTACCGTGATCGTGCCCAGCGTGACTGTACCAAGCATTTCTTCATCGCTTTCGACTTCGTGGTCGAACTCGAGTACCGCCCCAAGAAACTCTTCGGCTATACTCACAGAGGAGTCGGATGCGGAGCTGAGGCAAAACTCGGTGTACTTGAGAAGAACGCACTCTCCTTCCAAGAGAATTTTGCTGCCGCCGGGAAATTCAAACGTTGCGCCATCATCTGAATAGGTGCGAATGGTGTACACCTTGTCTTCGACGGTGTAGTTCTGACCGTTCGAGATGCTTATCGTGGTTGCAAGAACGCCTGGCAGGAGGAGAATTGCGCACAGTATCCAAATTCGCATGGTCTTTTTGCCCTGTGGTGTTTCTTAAACGTTCTTCTTCACTCGGCAAGGGATAGAACGGTGCATTGATGTGCGAGCCGCACTGCGGCCTTGCAGCGTATGCAGAGGGAAGGATGGATCTTCCCGATACGAAAAGTGCTGCAGGATGCAGCAACAAAGCCTGCGCCGCAGTGACGAGGAGTTTGAGCGAATGAAGAAACGAGAAATTTATGCAAGCAAGACTGCGTTGATTGCTCCGTCTTGACCGGGGCTGTTCGTGATTTTTGCACGACCTGCAGTAGTCTCGATAACGGTGCCCTTTGTCATAATGTTACGACGTGCAAAGTTACGGTTTGCAGGGTTTTCAACAATCGTGCTGATTTTTGCTTGGGTGAACTTCTTTGCTTTTGGATCAAAGACGTTTGCAATGTTTGTAGTGAGAACGCGTTCTTTCGTTGCTCCACCAAGGACGCGTGCGGTTCGCTTGCGTAGGGTGCCGAGCTTTGTGAGGGTTGCAGCATTGCCGCTCATGTACTGGCGTCGAACGGCCATAGCTTTGTAGCGGCCGCCAGTTGGTTTGCGGTTTGCTCTGAACTGCAGGATTACCATAGTTTCTGTGGATTTAGGGACTGTTTATAAAGGTTGCTGTGGAGGACAGTGCCGCTTGCGTTACGCAACCCTCTTCCGTGGTGGGCCTGCTCGTATTCGTGTGTCGCTCCTCCTCGCGACCTAATCGCCTATAATAGTGTGTGCGCAGGCAAAGGTTAAATGGAAGTGCGCGCTCCGCTTTGCATGATTGATATTGTGGCGCAACGAGGCCTTCGCAAGCGAGAGGTGTTAGCTTTCGCCTGGGAAAAACTCGATGCGTCGAAGCCTGCAGGAGTTCTCTATGATAATCTGCGCGTAGCGCAAGAACCGCTCCTCAATCGGCTTGTCGCAGTATATTTGCAGGAGAGCCCTGCTGTACCCACTCGTATTAGCTGGGAACTGTACTTGCGTCGGCCGAACTATCTTCTTCCAAGCGATGAAGAAAGCATGGACAAAGTTGTTCACGGTGCTATTAGTGGAGTGTGGAATGCTGGATCTTTTTCTCTTACGCAGCCCGCACCAAGGCCTGTCTTCTCTCCGCATGATTACTTGGCTGAAATAGCGCTGCCTGCACAATTCGGAACGGAGCACGAGTTCACAGCTCAGCACAGAGCGCTAATTATTGCAGGTGCAGAACGTGCGGCAAGTTTTGCGCGCTGGTACATTCGCTGCAGCGAACTGTACGCCCGTGAGGTACGAGACGCGCACCGCCATGCATTGGAGAGTGTGGCTGCAGGTGCGTTTGGCATGGCGCAACCCGCGCCAACAAGACTAGACTCCCGATAGCTTTAAAAACAACTCGTAGTTCGCCTTGTCTATGGAACTCGAAGCCGCACGCCCACTTGATGCTTTGAATGCATCGCGCAACAAGCGCGTTATTGTTGAGCTCAAGAATGGACGCCAACTCATTGGCAAGCTCAAAGCATTCGATATTCACATTAACACTGTTCTTGAAGATGCTGAAGAACGCCACAATGGCGAAGTCACGCGCAAGCTTGGCCTTCTCTTCATCCGCGGCGATGCAATCGTCTTGATCAGTCCCCAGTAGGTAGCTCATGACGAAAGGTACTCGCTCCTTCGGTAAACATTCGGGCAAGAAGACGCACATTGCATGCCGCCGCTGTGGAAAGCACAGCTACCATGCCACAACTAACATTTGTGCGAGCTGTGGTTTTGGAAAGTCCTCGCGCCTACGTACCTACACGTTCTTGAAGCAACGAAAGAATAAGTAGGTTTTTTTTGCGCAACAGTCATTATTGACTCTTTATTTTCTAAGCGAGCACAACTAACTCCGTAGCTGTATCGTTGCTTTAGTCCGCACTTCTGAATTCGTTTGTTGGCGGTGTTGGTATTTTTTTCAGCAAGAACACTTTTACTGTTGCCGTTCCAGCATCGATGTACGCGAGTGCTTTCGCGCCTGCGTAGGAGCAATCAATTAATCTGTGGTATTTTTCTTCAAATGCGCCCGTGTCGGTCACTTTTGCAAGGATTTTCTTGTTGTTCTTTGTATTGATGACGAGTACGTGCTCATTGAGGTATTTCCCATTCATGGCGCATGATATGATGCGCGGATCAAAGATCTCTCCATTTGCTGAGAATACGCGAACTTCTTCGCCGCGATCACGTGCGAGATTGACTTGTTCGAAAAATGCGTGTTTGTCTCTGCGGGCAGCATCAGCAGCTAATTCGCCTTGCCAGTAGCCGAATCCGTCTTTGGTATCGCCCACGGTGCCATAGTAACTTGCTACTCCTTCGCCTATTTGTCCTACTATTTCCCATGAATTCTGCTCCGTGCCTGGGTAGTGGGGGATAACTGCCGGATCAACCATGCGCGAAAGCGCTGGCGCGTTCACCGTGACAGGCTCGTGGATGATGGATTTTTCTAAGGGCGTACCAATTGGTTGTGGTGTTGCAGCGAGTGTAGCAAGGCCGAGCAGTGCGAGCATGCGGCGAAAGCGAGTTGGTTTTTTCGTGCTTGCTGCTTGCGTTTGGATTGTGTCTGCAGTTGGTTGCGCTTGCGTTTTGATGGTTTTTGCGCAAAGGGTGACGATTGCATTCGCGAGTGCAACCCAGCGTGCATCGGCTGGTTCGCTTTCGAGCATAAGGGCGAGCGTATACATGTTACCGCCAAATCCATTGTATATTTCATTTTCGTGATGGTTCGCAACGAGTTGCTGAGTTATTTGCTCAACTGCTTCTCTTGCTTGGAGTGCGGAGTTTTCTTTGGCTGCACTGCGCAGCCTCTCGATCGCTCCGACTATGGGTCCTCTGCTCATACATTCTTTCTGTGCGCACACTTTTTTAAAGGCTTAGGTGTTCACAACGTTGCGGAAGTGCCGGAGTGGTCAAACGGGCTGGATTTAGGCTCCAGTGCTTTAGTGCTACGAGGGTTCGAATCCCTTCTTCCGCATTTTTTGCCTTTTTCTCTCTACACTGCTAAAGCAAGCGGTACCGATTTAAATTCAGTCGTTGTCCTGCCTCTGAGGTTAAAGACGTGAAAATAACGTAGCTTGGGACCGGCTCGGGACTGAATCCTGTGCTTGGGAATACGAGTTTTCTGGTGGAAGGGAACAATCCTGACCGTACGTTGCTCGTGGACTGCGGCGCACTCGTGCCGTTGGCGCTAGAACAAACCGGCAAGCTTTCAAAGGTTACTGATGTGCTCATTACACATGCACACGCCGATCATTGTGGCGGATTAGAGTATTTGGGGTTTGCGAACTATTTTGTGCTGCGCAATCGTGGGAAGCATCGGCCGACCTTGCGCGTAGCTTCGAGTCAGTTTGCGCGAAATTTGTGGGAACACTCTCTGAGTGGTGGTATGGGGCTTGCGCCCTATGATAGTGGCGATTTGTTTCATGCAAACCTTGAAACGTACTTCCGAGTAAAGACTGGCTTGCGCCATGCAATTCCTGGTATGCCTTCGTTCAAGTTATTTCCCGCACGTCATGGCGGTATGGACAATCATGGCGTGCGCTTTGCAAATGGAGTGTATTATTCTGGCGACAGTATTGAGCTGCCACCTCATGATGCAAGCGCTATTTTCCAGGATTGTCAATTTAGTCCAGGCGGGCCTGCGCCTGTGCACACAACATACGATCGTTTGCTGAACGAGTTGCCACCAGCGGTGCGCGCCAAAACTCACTTAGTGCACCTTGGAAAAGGTCACGAAAACTTTGCTGTTGTTGCTGATGGCTTTGCTGGGAAGGTCATGCCTGGGCAAACGTTTGAGTTTCCTTGATTGTTTCGGCGCAAGCAAAAAACAACTTTGATTATGTGAAAGTTGCTTTTTCATTTAAGAAGGGGCGAGTCTTCGTAACTAAAATGCATATAAATCACTTGCACAACTTATAAGCAAATGAGCAAAATACGCGACCTTTCAAATTCACCACTCAAAAAGAGCAAATGTCCTAAAATGCAGAATTCGACGTTTATACGGGTTATAGACAAAATCTACAACTTGCCATCAGAAGCTTCGGGGAAACTTTTATAAAGCGTTCCGCATCATGTCATCCTATCAAGTTCGTTACGTGCGATGCTGCTCGCAGCATCCACAATACGTACGCGAAAACAAACGGAGGTGTTCATTCATGAACACACTGAGAAACGTGATGAAGAAGGCAGTCGCAATCGGCGGCAGCACAGCAATGGCTGCTCTGACTGTGGCAAGTGCAATGGCCCTCAATCTCAACGAGTACCCTGCCCCATTCGTAAACAATGGACAGGCAAACGTGAAGATTGTAGTCGGCGAAAACGCAGACACTGCAGACCTCGTCGGTGCAATCGACGTAGCAAGCAGCCTCCAGCGCGCAAGCGCACGCTCGGTTTCGAGCGGTGGCGGCAGCACGACGACCCTATCAGGCGACGTCAAGCAGATTAGCGACTCAGGGGACATCCTTGAGATTGGTGAGTACATCGGCTCAGTAGTCGAGACACTCTCCGATGACGACCTCGAAATGCTTCAGTCAGGCCGCGTATCAACGCAGTCAGGCAGCACAGACTTCGAGCAGACCATCGACCTAGCAGCAGCAAGCATCAGTGTAACTGGCGACTCTGGTAAGGTAGTTCTCGATGAGAACAACGACGACGAAGTGGGCATGTTCCTCTTCTTCGACGACAATCAACCAGCATTTGTCTACGAACTCTCGTTCACCAGTGGACTTGAGAGCGACCTCGAAGGTACAGCACCAGACTACGACGGTGAAGACATTGAGGATGAGAGCATCTTCATGCTCGGAAGCTACTACACGGTAACGCAAGTTGACGTCACAGACGCAGCAAGCGACGACATTACCCTAGAGCTCCTCGCAGGTCAGGTTACGGACACGCTCACACAGGGCGAGACCAAGACCTTCACCATCGATGGTAAGGACTACGAAGTAACTGTACTCGCTATTGGTAACAGTGGTGACGCAGTTAAGTTCTTGGTAAACGGAGAAGTAACGGACAACCTCGCATCGGACGAAACTGACACACTCAGTGACGGCCTTGAGATTGGTGTTCGTGACATCATCGAAACCACCGCATACCGCGAGTCCGACCCAGGCAGCATTGTAGAATTCTACCTTGGTGCAAACAAGGTTGAAATCACCGACCTTGACATTGGAACAAACGACTACGGTGGCACCGTTGACATCAACGAAGAAACCATCGAAGACCTCGACGCAGACATCGACGCAGCCCTCACGGGAACAACTGACGTTGAAATCAGCAGCTTGATCTTCAAGTTGACCATCGACTCAGCTGACGGTCAGGACATCTTCCTCGCAGAGGGAGAAGGCCTCCGTGAGAACCTCGATGAGCCAGAAGGCATGCTCGCAGACACCTGGGACATCGTGTACCAGGGTATGACGCAGCCAGACAGCACCAACATTGAGCTTCAGGCAAACGGCGACGAGAGCTACGACCTTGTGTTCGTAAACATGAATGGTGACGAGTACACTGTACCATTCTACCACGCAAACACAAGCACGGACAACGATGGTGTCTTTGGTGACGAAGATGACTCGCTTGTGTTCGAGGAATTGAACGCAGCAGGTCCAGGCGTTATCGGCGACTTCAACATCGACCTCGACGACTACTTTGTCTTAACTGACATTGGCGGTACTGGCGCAGCAGACAACGGAGACGACACGTACGTACTCCAGTTCACTGACGTGAACGAGGACGACGACGAAGTTACCTTCGAAGACGTTGCAACTGGTCAAGAGATGACTGAGACTGTTACAGGAACCTGGGCAACTGCAAACGCGTCCTCTCCAATGACAGGTCAGATCACCATTGGCGGAAAGGACTTCGACTTCCAGGTCTTCGAATCTGGCAGCGAGTACTTGATGCAAGTTGACCACGACAACAGCGGTGCATACGAAAACAACGACGTAGTACAGATCGTTGTCAAGGGCGGCGGTGTATTGACTCCAGCACAAGCAGCTGAAGTAAGCAACACTGTCAGCGCAGGCAACCCATCTGTTGCAGTTGGTACAGGTACGGTAACTCTTACCTTGACCACGCAAGCAGACGACACCGACAACAACACTGCACAGACTGTGAGCTTCACCTTGAGTGAAACCAACGATGAAGTTGACGTCAGCGCCCTTCCATCCACCTCAAGCGCAGGTGTATGGTTCCAGGAAACTGACAACGACGCAGACATCCAGTACGCAGTGAACGCATACGGTACCTGGTTCGAGAAGACCGACGAGACGGACAGCTCCGACTCGCTTGTCATCAAGTACCCAAGTGAGCAGGTGGAAGCACTTGTTTACGTAGTCGGTGGCGACGTCCAGAAGAGCGTAAGCGCAGGTACAGGTGGTACTGTTGTAGTCAACCCAATCGGTGTTGGCTTCGGTGCACTTGACAGCGAAGTTAAGCTCGACCAGACAAACATGATCGTCATCGGTGGTCCATGTGCGAACACGATCGCAGCAGAACTCCTCGACAGCCCAGCACAGTGTGCAGAAGGCTTCACCGAGGGTAAGGCTATGATCAAGCTCTTCGACACAGGCAACAACGTTGCACTCCTTGTCGCCGGCTACAGTGCCGCTGACACGGTTGCAGCAAGCCGCGTGATTGCAGAGTACGCAGACCACGACCTTGCGGGTATGGAAGCAGAAGTAACTGTTGCCGGCTCAAAGGTCACCAGCGTCATGTCGAAGTAATTCGATAGAAGCGTCGATCGGTAAAAACAATCTTTTTCATTTTCTTTTTTTTTATTCTTCTCTGTTTCTCTTCCTTCTTCTTACTCTTGCATTGAGTTCAGAAGGCTCGCACTAGTGCGTACGCTTATTCATCGCTTTGGTGCGAGATATCATTGCTGCGCATATCCAATAGCTATAAAACCCCGAACGACTCAGAAATCAGTATGCGTGTGCAGCACTTCACTCTGATTCTCATCGCACTGTGTGTCCTTCCTCTGGTGAATGCTGCATCCCAGACGTTCACCGCCTACGATGGAGACAGTGTTGAGTACGATGGAGAGACTTTTACTGTAGACCTTACCGTTACTAGAAGCTCGGACATTGATCAAACTGTCCAAGTGTACAATGACTCAAACGGATCCTCGACGCAGCAAAATGCGATTCGAACTGCTCTTGCTGAGATTATTGACGATTCAAAACTTGACGACCGACTGTACATCAGAACTGCCGCTGGATCAAAGGCAATCGGTTTTGGGAATTGCTCGAGTATAGGCATCTATGATGTGTGTTTCGAAGACGTCACCTACCCCGAAGAAGATGGACCTCCTCTAGGTGCTGCAACGTACACTTCGGTAAAGGTTGTGGATGGAGTTTTCTTCTTACCTGTTGAGTTTAGCATAAATGGTGGCAATTCTGCGCTCGAAGCAGAACGCACCTTTAGTACCAAGGCTCCTTGGCGCGGTGATATTGTCGAGGTTAATCTCACCATTACAAACGAGGGAGATACAAGTTCTCGTCGGTACAGCATCACTGACTACCCGAGTGTAACGCCTGAGCAAGGAACGACTACTCTTTCGGGAGCATCGCTTGCACCGGATGAAACCAAGAAAGTAAGTTACAAGGTCGATACGAGCGGGGGAAATATTACTTTTCACGCGCAAACGAGTGGCGTAACGCTCGCAGATCAGACGCTCGCGGTGAAAGATCCGATATCGGTCGTTGCAAGGTCCACGAGTGGCTATGTCGGCGACGAACTCCCGGTGACTGTCCTTGTGCATAATCAAATGAAAGAGGATTTGGTTGTTCGTTCTATTCGCATTCAAGCACAAGATGTCTTCAGTGGTTTTCCAACGCAGTTGCACGACGTCAATGGAAACAGAGAACTAACTACTCGCTCACTCACACTCAAGAATAATACTAATACCACAATCAAAGCCATTCTGCAACCAACGAGCGCAGGAGTGAAGAATGTCAGCATATTCATCAGATATGCAAATGGCCTTGACGCGACGCTTATTGTACCGTATTCAGTTACTGCACGTCAGCTCAGTATCGATGCGCTCTTCTCAGGAAATATGGGTACCGTGACGATTGATAACACGCTTGATCAAGCAATCGTTCCTCGCATTGAATGGGGTGATGGCACCGAGGAAACACGTACGGTGCTCCCTGGTAGCCTCGCCTCGTATTCGCATACGTACGCTGGTGGGGAGGGAACGCTTGTCCTCACATACGAGCACAATGGAGTGCAAACAAAGAGCTTCCCCTACGGCTTTGATGGTGCTTCAAGCGGGGGCGGTCCATTGCCTCTAGCAAACGCATCGACGAACGCAACAACGAGAGCAGGCGAAGTGCCAGCTCAACCTGAGCCAAGCAACGAAACCAAAGGTCCGATAATGCCGCA
>JACCDG010527139.1_pt1 | contig 13945 bp, 7 predicted proteins | sample 7442471 | NCBI WGS metagenome assembly JACCDG01 (sample SAMN15323444, study PRJNA562643) | freshwater metagenome | isolation source: river surface water | place: USA:Blue River Watershed | collected 2017-08-17
AAAGGGCGTGAACAATTACTTTTTATTTAATCTACACCACAATTAAGATTCTTTGGTACCGCTATATCTATATATTTAGGTCTCGGCAGGTTAAGATTATTCATCATATTCTCAAATGCTTGCCTATCTTTGACTTGTAGACGGGGATTATTTCTTTTCTCTTCCCCTATGGTACTAACAGTACGATTGTTATAATCATGCCCAGGATAAACCAAAGTTTCTTCTGGTAGCATCAACAATTTATTAAATAGGCTATTATATTGTTCTTTTGCACTACCGTTTTGGAAATCAGTGCGACCACAAGCGTTTATTAATAAACAATCACCTGTAAATAATCTGCCATTTATCAAAAAACAATAAGACTCACTAGTATGACCAGGAGTATATATAGCTTTTATATTAATATTATCAAAATTAACTTCCTGCTTATCTGTTAAATATATATCTACCTTATCCAGATTAGCTTGGATACCCATAACGATTTGGCAACCTGTTTTCATACGTAATTTACCACTAGCAGTGACATGATCAGCGTGAATATGGGTATCAATTACATAGAGTAATTTTAGATTTAATTTATTGAGCGTATCTAAATATTTGTCGCAATCAACATCTACTGAATCTAAGATAACAGCATTGTTTTTATCACTATAGATTAAATAGGTTTGGGTTTTAGTTTCTTCTTCAATAAATCTTATTATATTCATAAAATAATCACTTTTGAGATTTAAAATAGATCAGAGACGCATGCGCCTCTGATCCGTTAACATCATATCTTTGGAGGATAATACTTAGCAACAAATGCTTTCAAAGTCTTATCAGCATCAATGATACCTGTACCACAAGACTTAACACCCACACATGAATACTCCGGATCATCAGACTTACCGAACTCATGAGTATTCTTAGCCAACAATTCTTCTATTTGAGCATAAGTTAGAGTCAGACCGTCATCATTTAAAGCATGAATCAAAGCAACTAAACCAGAAACTTGAGGAGCAGCCATACTTGTTCCTTGCATATAAGCAAGACCAGCATTTTCTTTACTACCTTCAACTTTCACAGTAGATAAAATCCCGCCTCTTCTGCCTTCTGTTTTATCGCCTCCAGGTGCCGCAAAACTTATGCCTTCACCATAATTCGAAAAATATGATCTTAAGCCAGTTGGACCTGTAGAAGCAATTCTTAAAACATTTTTACAACCACCCGGTGAGCCAAGATCATGATTAGCGTTATTGTTACCAGCAGCAACTACGATAACAACATTTTTTTCTACGGCTTTATTGATGGCTTTTTGCACAGCAGGGCTACATTCTTCGGTTTCTTGATGATTAACATAGTCATCTATGCCAAAACTCATATTTAGCACCTTAGCTGGATTCGGATTCTTTGCTACTTCAGCTATTTTTTCACCAATGGCCCAATAAATCCCTCTTACTACATTACTTTCATAAAACATGCCGTTAGACTTTGGTATTTTAATCGGTAAAATCTTTACATTAGGCTTGACTTGAGTTTCGCCGGTGGCAACACCATACACTTTTGGACCATGTGCGGCTATTATGCCAGCCACATGAGTACCATGGTAAGATATAGTCTCGTCTTTAACATCATTATTTTCACCACTAAAGTTCCAACCAGGTAGAATATTATCGTTCAAATTACTATTATCAACTAAACCAGTATCAAGGACCCCTACTACTACTAAATTATTTTTCCTTTTAGCTGCTTCATCACCATGCCAATAAGACCAAGCGCCATCATTAGCAAAGGGTTTAGATTCTAAATTAATACCAGCAGGCCCTGAAAACTGGCTCCATTGAGCTGTATGATCATCGGCTTCAGATTTGAAATTAACATTAGTTTCCTCAGCTTTCTTAGCGTTTTCAATTTCAGGATTGAAATAACCAACTCTGTCTTTAATTAAATATTCAGTATTTTCATCAATAGCTGATGCTATAGTCTCGTCAATATTTGTATCAGTTTCTACAGTATAAAGATTATCAATAATCTTTTGAATTTTAATATCTGAAATAACATTGTGTTTTATTATATTGCTATGGTTAATCAAGTTATTTATTTTATGATGAATAAAATCTTCTTGATCTATAGTGCTAGCAAGCGCAGAACTATCATTAAGCTTGATCATATATCTATAAGTATTATTAATAGAATCAGCATGATCACCATTACTTGCAAAATAACTTACAGAGCTAAACTGTAGCACGATAGGTAGAGTAATCTTGAGTATTTTAGTAAAATCCATTTTCACATCCTTGATTTAAAAAACTATTGACAGACTGTCAGTACGCGTTCAGCTCTGAGTCTGTCATCTCGGTCAAGGCAGCTATGCTGCCGCAGAACCGAGATCTATTTTAATATAGATCCCAGTTCTGCGCGCTTTGCGCTTGACTGGGATGACAATATTCCAGATATGGTGAACATTTACGACTGTCAATTTCTATCATATTTGAAACAGCCCGCTGCTGCAAGACTAATACTTAATACTATAACTCTTGAAGTTGCTTAATAAGATTTGGGCCTTGATAAATTAGCCCCGTATACACTTGGACTAAATCAGCACCCAGTGATAGCTTGTAAACGGCATCCGATTTTGAGTTAATACCACCTACGCCAATTATAATTAAGTTTTTTCTGTAGTTTAGCTCAACAAAATAATTATGAATCTGAGCTAAAACCTGATTTGATTTATCAAACAATGGCCTGCCGCTTAAACCACCGGATATTTTATTACCCTGCTGATCATATAATAACTTATTATCAATAGTAGTATTAGTAGCAATCAGGATATCTATTTTATATTTTATAATCAAGTCTGCTATATCTATCAGCTCATTTGATATCAAATCAGGTGAAATTTTTATCGCAATATGTCTATATTGATTATATTGCTGATTAAGTTGCAATTGTTTTGCTTTCACTGCAGATAATAATTTTTCTAAATAATCTTTAGATTGTAACTGTCTAAGATTCAGAGTATTAGGTGAAGAAATATTCAAGCAAATATAATCACAATGTAAATATACTTTTTCTAGACAAGTAAGATAATCATCAATAGCTAATTCAACAGGCTCTATAGGTGTATCAGCGTTTTTACCTATATTTGCACCAATAATAATATTAGAACTATTCTTACGAAAGTTCTTAAGTCTATCGACAAGATTATCGACGCCTAAGTTATTGAATCCCATACGATTAATAATGGCTTCATCTTGAATTAAACGAAATAACCTAGGTTTAATGTTACCAGCCTGTGGTCTTGGTGTAACAGTGCCAACTTCGATAAAACCAAATCCGAGCTTGCTAAAAGCCGATAAGCATTCGCCGTTTTTATCTAAACCAGCAGCCAAGCCTACTCTATTATTAAAATTTAAATTTAATAAATTGATAGTTTTTATATTATTAACATTATTATTAACATTATTATTATCATTAGATGGCCTGTTATAATAATCTAGAATTCTTAGCTTATCTAATAACGATAAAATTCTAAGAGTAAGATTATGAGCCCTTTCGGGCTCAAACAAGAAAAGAAATTTTCTTAGTAAATATAAGTACATCTTGAGTTACTGCGGTGGAAAAATATTAGAACCAGATTCGCTGTTTAAATAATTTTTTGTAGATTGAGCTATATCTATTAGCTCTCTTAGCGCTACCGAGAATATAGTAAATTCTTTAGATTTAGTAGTCTTTAACTCTACAAGCATGAGATTCCAACGACTAATTAAACTCAAGAAAGTCTCTTGCCATTTAATTATTCTTTGCTCAAGATCAGGGGCTAAATCTTTTGCTTGTAGAATACCTATAGTGATTTCACGTTGGTAATAATCAACATCATCACGACTTGCAGCACGCGCTAGTGCATCCCAGTTATCATCTACCGGATTAGAATTTATTTGATCTCTAAAAGTATTAAGATTTAAAACCTCACCAATTTTATAATAAAGATCTGCTATTTTTTCAAGATTATAATCCTGATTGCCAGCAGCAATATAGGTCACATCCATTGCTGAGTATAATTGTTTAATATAACCCATACGAGCAGCTATAGTACTATCCATACCAGCTTCTATATATTGTGCTTTCAATTTATCGCAGCGTTCTTTTTCATGTGCACTCGTAATGTCTGGCAACATCATCCATAAGTCATGTACTAGTGGCTTATAGTGTTCTAGGTGCGTTTTTATATTCAAGCCTGTCCGATGATTACGTAATAACCAACGAGTAGAACGGCGTATTAAACGAATATATTCAAATAAAACTTTCATTAAGACTTCAGCATCAATCTTTTCAGAGTGACCCAGTAATTGTCCAAGAATAACTGACTTATCTAAAATATTTTGCGCAATAATGTGCGCTTTAACGATTTCGGCCGTATTGGCGCCCGTCTCATCAAATAAACGCTTCGTATAGGTTAGCCCCATATCATTAATGATTTCATTACTGAGTTGGGTCGCAATAATTTCTCGTTTTAAGCGATGCGATAATAAATTTTTGCCGTATTTTTCTTGCAATACTTTCGGAAAAGCTGAAGCTAAAGCATACTCAACATTAGGATCATCTAAGACATCAGAATTTAGTAACTCACGTTTTAAAATAATCTTGCTGTAAGACATGAGAATAGCAATCTCTGGTGTGGTTAGGCCTAATTTTTTGGCTTTACGCTCTAAGATTTGCTCATCATTTGGTAAAAATTCTATCTCACGGTTCAACAAACCTTCTCTTTCTAAGCCGGTAATAAACTTAGCATATTCTTCAATAGTCTTAGCGGCACGGCTAGCAGCTAAATTAATAGCATACCCCTGATTGTGATTATTTTTCAAAACTAATTGAGCAACTTCATCAGTCATTTGTTCGAGTAAGACATTGCGTTGTTTAAACGTCAAGTCTCCTTCACGAATCATTGGGTTTAATAGAATTTTTATATTTACTTCTATATCAGAACAGTTAACTCCGCCTGAATTATCGATAAAGTCAGTAAACAATGATATACCGTTTAATGCTGCTTCTACCCGACCAAGCTGTGTAAAACCAAGATTACCACCTTCACCAACTACACGACAACGTAAATCTTTACCATTGATGCGTACAGCGTCATTGCTACGATCGCCTACTTGCAAGTCAGTTTCACTGACTGATTTAACATAAGTACCAATACCACCATTCCATAGTAAATCTACTGGCGCTTTTAATATATGCTTGATTAAATCATTAGGCATAATATTTTCGCCATCTTTATCGATGCCTAATGCTTCTTTTGCTTCTGCGGTTAATTTAATTGCTTTGACATTTCTAGAATAAACACCGCCACCTTTTGATATTAACTTAGTATCATAATCTAGCCATGTCGATCTCGGTAGGTTAAATAATCTTTCACGTTCTTTGAAACTTGATTCAGCCTCAGGATTTGGGTCGATAAAAATATGCTGATGATTAAATGCAGCTACAACCCGCATATGTCTAGAAAGCAACATCCCGTTACCAAAAACATCCCCCGACATGTCACCAATACCAACCGCAGTGAAATCAGTCGTACTAGTATTAATGCCGTATTTATGAAAATGTCTTTTTACCGATTCAAAGGCCCCACGAGCTGTAATGCCCATACCTTTATGGTCATAGCCATAACTACCACCAGATGCAAACGCATCGCCCAGCCAAAAACCATATTCGTTAGATACGTTATTAGCAATATCAGAAAAAGATGCTGTGCCTTTATCTGCAGCAACTACTAAATAAGTATCATCATCATCGAGTCTAACCACGTTTGTAGGTGGAACTATTTGATCGTTAACAATATTATCCGTTACATCTAATAATGCACGGATAAAAGTTGTATAGCATGCAATAACTTCTTGGCTTATTTCCTCACGAGTAGCATTTAATGGCAATTGTTTACACACAAAGCCGCCTTTGGCTCCTGCTGGTACGATAACAGCATTTTTAACTTGCTGTGCTTTCATTAAGCCCAATACTTCTGTTCTAAAATCTTCGCGTCTATCAGACCAACGTAAACCACCGCGAGCTACTTTACTGCCCCTTAGATGTATACCTTCTACACGTGGCGAGTATACGAATATTTCAAACATTGGTAATGGCAAAACAAGCTCTGGGATCAACTTAGGGTCAAACTTAAATGATATGTAATTTTTAGATTTACCAGAGAGGTCTAATTGAAAGAAATTTGTTCTTAAAGTAGCTAAAATTACATCTAAAAACCTGCGTAAGATCCTATCTTCATCAAGATTAGTAATTTTATCAAGTGCCTCTAGAATCCTTGTTTTAATTTCTTGCTCAGCCATTGTAGCAGCTGCTGTAGAACGATCGATTGATGGACAGAATCTTGCTTTAAATAAAGCAATTAAATCCTGTGCAACATCTTTGTTTTTTAGCACCGTGTCTTGAATATAAATCTCGCTGAATGTAAATCCAATTTGTCTGAAATATTTACAATAAGCTCTTAGAATTGCCGCTTCTCGCCATGATAAATTAGCATCAATAATCAATTGATTGAATTTGTCATTTTCTGCTTCCATGTTCCAGACTTTTAAAAAGCCTTCTTGGAAATTTTCTGAAATTTTTTCAACTAAAACTATTTCACCCGATACATGTTCCATAAGAAAATCATTAATATAACAGCTATCAACAGCTGCTTGATCTAAAACATGTGAACCAGCTATAGTCTCTGTGACCCTATTATTCAGAGTAATACAATTTGAGTTTTCACTCTGTACGTGCATTCCCATGTTTTCAAGCACAGGTAAGACCTCTGAAAGTGGAAGTGGTTTATAGTGATTAAATAATTTTAATCTCACTTTCTTCTGCTCTTCTTCTAGCGGTCGATAAAGACTCATAGCAATTTCTGAGCCATTGATAACTTTTTCGATATGAACAATATCAAACACAGCTTTACGAGCATTATACAATTCACTATAACTAGCTGGAAAGGCATCACTATAACGTGCAAATAATATATTGGCCTGTTCTTCGCCCAAATCATCAATCAAAGCTTGATGTAGCTCTTCTTTCCAACCTTTACAACATTCGATTATTTTATTTTCGATTTCTTTCAAAGAAACTTTAGTATCAAGTTTTTTGTCCAATGGCAGCCGAACAATAAAATGAATCCTAGTTAAAATAGATTCAGGAAAATAAACCATAAATGACAATTCATGGCCTTCTAATTCTTTTAATAAGATATCACCGATTTCTTTGCGTTTTCTTGAATTGAATATTTCTCGTGGTAAGTATACCAAACATGAATAAAAACGATCAAAAATATCCTTTCGCATAAACAGTCTAACCTGTTTACGTTCCTGCATATGCAAAATGCCAATAGCGATATCTAGTATTTCTTGTTCCGATGCCTGAAACAAATCATCGCGCGGCAGTGTTTCTAGTATGTATAATAAATTTTTACCTGCATGTGTATTGAGTGATAAATTAGCCTTTTCGAAAATAATATTAGCTTTACGTCTTAAGAACGGAATGCTTCTAATAGAGCTATTATAAGTAACCGCAGTGTATAAACCTAAAAATCTTCTCTCACCCAAAATGTCGCCATCAGGTCCAAATAGTTTAACAGCAATATAGTCCAAATGACTAGAGCGATGAACCGTAGATAACATGTTCGACTTGGTAATTACAATAAGCTCATCACGTGTTGTAAAAAATTTAGCGTCACTAGGTAAACCAGCAAAGCACTGTTCTAATTTAAATCTACTTGCTTGAGATAAGATACCATAGCCTGATTGTTCAATTAATTGCAATGTCTCACTATTACTAGTCGCGTCTTTTACAAAAACATAGTCACAGCAACCTAAAAAAGTAAAATGATCTTCTGCTAACCATTGTATGAAGTCTGTGGCTTCTTTAACTTCATCATGATTATATTTATTATTAGCTTGATCAAGTTCAAGCTTAATTGCTGATGCTTGATCACGCATCTTTTGCCAATCGTGAACGACAACTCGTACGTCTGAGAGAACTTCTTGAATATAGCCTTCAATTTTACGTAAATCTTTTTTGTTGTCTTGCTTATCTACCTCTATGTAAATAATACTATCATAATCCGAAGTAGTATTTTTGCTGTAATCTGGTAGCTTAATGTCAGTAATTTGATTATTTTTATCACGAGTAACTTTGACACTACCTGGGGTAATCATTAAGTGATTAGTAAGATTTAAAAACGAAATGGCCCGACTAACTGAGTCAACTAAAAAAGGAAGATCAGGATGCACAATTTCAATGATTGTATGCGCTGAACGCCAACCATGTTTTTCAAACTCAGGGTTATAGACTTTAACATAAGTTTTTTCACTGTCGCTTGCTGATAAAAAATTCCAATGTGACAATACAGCACCGTATAAATCATCAATATTGCGTTTTTGCAGGTCCTCGATTGCAACTAGTTTGTAGTAATGCTGCGCGAATATCTTTAGTTGTTCAGCTTGATTAGACGAGAAATTAGCATCAATGATCTTATTCAGGTTTCTTTTAAATTCTTCTCGCTCTGGTGAGACCGCGGAATTATTATTGAACTCTTGCATTTGGATTTCTAACCCTATTAATGAAATTTACTATACTAAATTATATCTCTTCTCTAATTATAGAGCCATATAATAATCTAGGCTTGATAACATATATTTTTAAATATATTGTTATATACTTGTTAGTTTAATCAGTAACAACCTGGCCATAAAAAAATATTATCAAACTTCTAACGGTGAGAGCGTTTTTTATAGATTATACTTAAGAAAATAATGTAAAAATAATTTATAAAATTAAAGCAACAAGGACCTTGTGTTATGAGTCTATACAAAAATTACTCTGACAGATACGTACAAAGACAGGACGAAGAGTACACTATCCAGGAGTATTTATCGCTATGTAAAGAGCAACCGCAAGTTTACGCCTCTGCTGCCCAAAGACTTTTAATGGCCATAGGCGAGCCAGAATATATTGACACTAAAAATGATGCCCGTTTATCACGTATTTTTTCTAATAAAATCATTAAGCGCTACCCTGCTTTTGATGAATTCTATGGCATGGAAGAAGCGATTGAAAATATAGTGGCTTATTTAAAACATGCAGCCCAAGGCCTCGAAGAAGCCAAGCAAATACTGTATTTATTAGGCCCTGTCGGTGGCGGTAAGTCTTCATTAGCTGAAAAGTTAAAAAAACTTATGGAAACTGTGCCTTTTTATGCAATCAAAGGCTCTCCTGTATTTGAAAGCCCCTTAGGGTTATTTTCACCAGAAGAAGATGGCGATTTATTACTAGAAGAATATGGCATACCCAAAAGATATCTAAACCCTATCATGTCACCTTGGGCGGTCAAACGCTTACAAGAATTTAATGGCGACATTACTCAATTTAAAGTAATAAAAATTTGGCCATCTAAACTGAATCAAGTAGGTATAGCCAAAACAGAGCCTGGTGATGACAACAATCAAGATATATCGTCTTTAGTAGGTAAAGTTGATATCAGAAAACTAGAAAGTTACTCTCAAGATGATCCTGATGCCTATAGCTTTTCCGGTGGCCTATGCCGTGCAAACCAGGGCTTATTAGAATTCGTCGAAATGTTCAAAGCACCTATTAAAGTACTCCACCCTTTACTGACAGCCACGCAAGAAGGTAATTATAATGGTACTGAGGGTCTTGGCTCGATGCCCTTCTCTGGTATTATTCTAGCCCACTCAAATGAAGCAGAGTGGAAAACATTTAGAAATAATAAGCACAACGAGGCTTTTATAGATCGTGTTTATATAGTTAAAGTACCTTATTGTTTGCGCGTTTCAGAAGAAGTTAAAATTTATGAGAAGCTATTACATAATAGCTCTTTAAAAAATGCTCCTTGCGCCCCGCATACTTTAAAAATGCTTGCGCAGTTCAGTACGCTGTCCAGACTAAAAGAACCAGAAAACTCTAGTATATTTTCTAAAATGAAAATATATAATGGTGACAATCTAAAAGACACTGATCCTAAAGCAAAATCTTATCAAGAATACAGGGACTATGCTGGCGTTGACGAAGGCATGACTGGTTTATCGACGCGTTTTGCATTTAAAATTTTGTCCAAAGTCTTTAACTTTGATCACTCTGAAATAGCAGCAAACCCTGTGCATTTACTCTATGTTTTTGAGAAACAAATAGAACAAGAACAGTTTCCACCAGAAGTTGCAGAAAGATATTTATCTTATATCAAAGGCTTTATCACACCCCGTTATGTAGACTTTATTGGTAAAGAAATTCAAACTGCCTACCTAGAATCCTATAAAGAATATGGACAAAATTTATTTGACCGTTATGTTATTTATGCTGACTATTGGATTCAAGATCAAGAGTTCAGAGATCCTGATACCGGCGAATTATTTGATCGCAATGCGCTTAACGAAGAGTTAGAAAAGATTGAAAAGCCAGCTGGTATATCCAATCCTAAAGACTTTCGGAATGAGATAGTGAACTTCGTTCTACGAGCCAAAGCTAATAATAATGGCAAAAATCCTGATTGGACTAGTTATGAAAAACTAAGGGCAATCATTGAGAAAAAGATGTTCTCTAATACAGAAGATTTACTACCAGTTATTTCTTTTAACACCAAAACCTCTAACGAAGATCAACAAAAACATGATGAATTTGTTGAACGCATGATGAGTAAAGGCTATACCCAAAAACAAGTAAGACTATTGTGCGAGTGGTACTTGCGCGTGCGTAAGAGTTCATAATATGACCCAGTTTATTGACCGACGGAATAATAATAAAAATAAAAGCTTAGTTAATCGCCAACGCTTTATTCGTCGCTTCAAGAACCAAATAAAAAAAGCAGTTTCTGAAACCATCAATGGCCGTAGCATTACTAATATAGAACAAGGTGAAGTCGTCAATATACCTGCCAAAGATTTAAACGAACCTAATTTTCGCCAAGGACCTGGCGGCGAATATGAGCAGGTTTTACCTGGTAATAAAGAATATTCAAAAGGCGATACCATTAAACGCCCAGAAAAACAGAGTAGCGGCTTAGGGCAAAACTCAACCGCGAGCAATACTGGACAAGGCGAAGATAATTTTGCTTTTGAAATCTCCCGCGAAGAATTTTTGGAACTATTTTTCGATGATCTCGAACTGCCCCATTTAATTAAAAAACAATTACATGATATAAAAACCCCTAAATCAATTCGAGCAGGATTTACTTCTACAGGTGTACCTACCAACATTAATATATCGCGCTCCATGCGCCGTGCTGTAGGTCGCAAATTAGCATTAAGGGGAGCTGGTAATGCTCACATTAAAAAATTAGAACAAAAATTATTGATTGCGCAAAATATAAACGATACAGTACAAATTAAAACAATTCAGGAACAAATTAACCAAGCTAGAGCTCACTTAGACAATATCCCCTTTATCGACAGCATTGATATTAAATACAATAATAAAATAATTGTGCAACAGCCCTCTAGTGGCGCTGTGATGTTTTGTATTATGGACGTTTCTGGGTCTATGGACGAAGTAAAAAAAGATGTGGCCAAAAGATTTTTTATTTTATTATACTTATTCTTAACCAGAGTCTATGAAAAAATTGAAGTAGTTTTCATCAGACACCACACTAGCGCCAAAGAAGTCAATGAAGAAGAGTTTTTTTACTCAAAAGAAACTGGCGGCACGGTTGTTTCAAGCGCTTTAGAGCTCATGTCACAATTAATTCAAACTCGTTATAGCAAGCAAGATTGGAATATTTATGCTGCGCAAGCTTCTGATGGTGATAACTGGAACAACGACTCGCCACGTTGCCGAGATATCATTGTAGATAATATTATGCCAAATTTACAATATTTTAGTTACATTGAAATTATGCCAAGGCATCATCAAAGTTTGTGGGAAGCTTATCAAGGCATAGCGCAACAATACAATAATTTTACCATGCAACATATTAAAAACCATGGAGATATATACCCAGTGTTTCGAACGCTATTTAAGAAACAGGCGAAGGTTTAAATACTGAATGTGAATAGTTAAAGAATGTAGGGGCGAACGGCGTTCGCCCCTACCAAAGCTCACCATGATGCCTGGCATCAATGTTCTATGAGAATAATATATGGATACTAAAATATCACAAAAACAAGCCACACGTTACTTAACAACTTCATCCGAATGGACCTTCGAACTATTAGAACAGTTCGATAAAATTATTGCTGATTTAGCTCATAATAAATATAAACTCGACACCTATCCCAATCAAATAGAAATCATTGGGTCTGAGCAAATGCTCGATGCTTACTCATCAGTTGGCATGCCTTTAGGCTATAACCACTGGTCGTTTGGTAAACAATTTTTAGAAACTCAAAAACATTATAAACGTGGTCACATGGGGCTTGCCTACGAGATCGTAATTAATTCAGACCCGTGTATATCTTATCTCTTAGAAGAAAATACTATGGCTCTACAGGCTCTTATAATAGCCCATGCCTGCTATGGCCATAATTCTTTTTTTAAATCTAATTACTTATTTAAAACCTGGACCAGCCCTGACTCTATAATAGACTATTTATTATTTGCTAAAAACTATATTGCGCAGTGTGAAGAAAAATACGGCATCGATCAAGTAGAAGATCTCTTGGACTCATGTCATGCTCTAATGAACTTAGGTGTCGACAGATACAAACGCCCCTCAAAAATTTCATTAGCAGAAGAAGTAAAGCGTCAAGATGAACGGGAACGTTACTTACAATTACAAGTAAACGACTTATGGCGCACACTTCCACAAAAAGACCCAACAACAATTGCCACAAATACACGATTCCCGCAAGAACCGCAAGAAAATTTATTATATTTTTTTGAGAAAAACGCCCCTCTTCTAGAACCATGGCAACGTGAAATCATCCGTATCGTCCGTAAAATAGCCCAGTATTTTTACCCGCAAAGACAAACTAAAATTATGAACGAAGGCTGGGCCACCTTTTGGCACTATACAATTATTAATGATCTTTATGATTTAGGTTATGTAACCGAAGGCTTTACTCTAGAAGCATTACAGTCACACACTGAAGTTATAAAACAATTACCCTATGATCACAAACACTATTCTGGATTAAACCCTTATACCTTAGGTTTTAGTATATTTACTGATATCAAACGCATCTGTACTAATCCAACAGATGAAGACAAAGAATGGTTCCCTAATCTGGTTAATACTGACTGGCTTGAATCTTTAGATAATGCAATGCGTAACTATAAAGACGAGAGTTTTATTCGCCAGTTTCTCTCCCCGCATTTAATTCGTGAGTTAAAACTATTCACTATTTTAGACAACGAAAAAAAACCAGAACTAGAAATCAGTGCTATCCACGATGAACAAGGCTATCAGTACATCCGTAATGCCTTAGCGGATCAATATACCTTAAGTAATATAGACCCCAATATAGAAATCTATAATGTTGATCATAAAGGCGACCGCAGTTTAACCCTGAGGCACACCCAGTACCGTCAACATCCTTTAGATAACCATACCGAAGAAATGCTCAAGCACGTGAAGCGTATATGGGGGTTTGATGTGGTATTGGAGTCTTATTGTCCTATCAGAAACGAAATTACTAAACGTTATGATTGCTGTGCTGATCGGGTAAATCAGCTTAATAGTTGAGCTAACTGTATAATTTCAACATGTTACGTCCAATTTTTATTTTACATTACAATTTTCGCCGAAATTTTAAAAAATTTACAAAAATTTCGAGGTTTTTATAACTATCTGATTTGAATCAATAAATCTGCAGAACTAACCTCTTGGTGATTATGTTATCGTGTTGAATCATAATTAAATCACACCCACAGAAAACTGACTCACATGCTATATTGCATCATAATTAATCACACTTTGGGTCACTATTAAGCTGGACAGCTCATCAGCTCATACAGTTTTATAAAG
>JACCDG010737243.1_pt1 | contig 13935 bp, 13 predicted proteins | sample 7442471 | NCBI WGS metagenome assembly JACCDG01 (sample SAMN15323444, study PRJNA562643) | freshwater metagenome | isolation source: river surface water | place: USA:Blue River Watershed | collected 2017-08-17
CGGTTGTCTCGTCGCATGGTGCTTTTGGATTGATGCAATTGATGCCCGAAACGGCATCCAAATATGGATGTGATTCAACGGATTTGGTAGCAGGAAATATTCATGCCGCGGCGCAATTGCTCAAAGAAGTAGATAGGTCGCTGAAAAAGCGTGTGCCCAATCCTGAAGAAAGAATGAAATTTGTTTTGGCATCTTACAATGCGGGTCTCGGTCACGTCTTTGATGCCATGGTGATTGCTCGACATTTGAATATGCCCGATACGGTGTGGTTTGGTCAGGTGGAAAATGCATTGTTGATGAAATCACAGAGAGAGTACTACACTCTTCCTGGCACGAAATCGGGATACTGTAGGTGTCAAGAGACTTACCACTTTGTGGATCGAGTATTGAGTTTTTATGATCATTTTAAAAAGAAAGTAAAATGAAAAAGTTGCTATTTATAGCGTTGGCGGTCATCCTTTTTTCATGTGATAGAAATAAGAATGAATGGCAATTGCAAGGAAGAATTACTGATGCCTTGACTGGAAATGTCATGGGTGCTGTTCCTGTGAAGGTTGAGGTGAAACGGATGGTAAGTGGTGTTTACAATGATGTCATTGAGACAGCAGTCGTTGGCGTAAGTGAGTCGGATGGACATTATGAAATTACTTGGGATCGCGATAATATTTCATACTTGCGAGTGACCGCTCAAGAAGATCAATACTTCGATGCGATTGTGGAAGTAAGTCCTGATGCTTTGCAGCCTGGTGAGTTTTACACACAGAATTTGAAATTGACACCAAGAGCGGATGTGGAGGTTTTATTGGGGTCATCTGATGTTGCATCAGATGTCAAAGTAACTTTCTATTCAACAGATTCTTATTGTACTTGTGATGATGAAGGAGAATGGAGAATTATAGGAAATCAGGACACAACGATCAATTGCATGGCATCTGGTGGGAAGTGGCTAAAGTATAAAATTGATGCGACGGGATCCAATGGAACCTATTCTCATTGGGATAGTTTGTATTGCCCACCATTTGTTACCACCAATTTCACCTATATATATTGAAGATGAAGAACAGAAGAAATTTTCTCAAAGCCATAGGAGCTTTGTCCGCATTACCATTGTTGTCTTTTGTTCCTGAGCCCAAGAGAAAGGCTGAGCGTTATAAGAAGGGATTGGTGATTAGCACTTGGAATTTTGGTTTAAAGGCCAATGCAGCAGCTGCGCAGAAATTTTTGGATGGCGGAAAGGCGGTGGATATGGTAGAAGCCGCGGGAAGAGAGATGGAGTCGGATTTGACGGAGTTATCCATTGGATTGGGCGGTCTACCCGATCGCGAAGGCCATACAACATTGGATGCGTGTATCATGAATCACGAAGGCAAGGCAGGGTCTGTTTGCTTTTTGGAAAAAATCATGCATCCGGTTTCTGTGGCACGCGCCATTATGGAGAAAACACCACATGTTATTTTGGTCGGAGATGGAGCACAGCAGTTTGCAATTGAGAATGGTTTTCCTAAAGATAGTTATGTGAATCCAGCGGCTGAAAAGGCTTGGAAAGAGTGGTTGGTGAAAAGTGAATACAAGCCAGTCATCAATATCGAGAATCATGATACCATTGGAATTTTGGGTCAAGATGCTGAGGGTAATTTGAGTGGTGCTTGCACAACGAGTGGTTTGGCATTTAAGATGCGCGGCAGGGTTGGCGATTCACCCATCATCGGAAGTGGTTTGTATGTAGACAATGAGGTGGGTGCAGCGACGGCAACAGGCCTTGGTGAAACCATTTTGCGTTCTTGTTCGTCTTTCCTAATTGTTGAATTGATGCGCGGTGGAATGAGTCCTCAGAGAGCTTGTGAAGAGGCCATTAAAAGATTGGTGAAAATCAATGAGCACATTTTAAAAGTCCAAGATTACCAAGCGTGTTTTTTGGCATGTAATACAAGTGGAGAAGTAGGCGCATTCAGCGTCCACCCCGGATTTACTTATGCCATTTGGAAAGATGGAAAACCAGAGGTCTTACCAGCCAAGAGTTTATTGAGCTGATTGAAATTTTTCTTGAACTTCTTCTAGAACCGTAGCTGGACCGCCGTGGTGTTCAAATATCAAGGCGTTGGGGAATTTTTCATCCTTCCAAGCCATGAGTACTGAATAATCACTTGGATTTACTGCACCCGTGAAAACAATCATGTCCAATTGTGATGGCTGATACTCTTCGATAATATTTTCTACTTGATCAAATCCATTCACCTCATATCCGCCTTTAGACAGAATGCCTTGGATGTTGTCAACCATGTATTGATGTTTACCTAAGATCAGGATGTGCTTTACACTATTCTCTTCCATACCCTTTTTTGTGCGGTGCGAAATTACAAGGTTTAATCCCAATTTTCTGCTTAATTTGTAATTCTTCTAAACATTAACATGCAAAATTTAAGTATAGTTCGTCCTATCAATTTGATAATCATTGCCTTGAATATTGCGATTGTTGATTTTTTTATTTCGCAAGGGGTGCATTGGGACTTAAGCAGAATTTCGATTTTGCTTTTGAAAGTTCTCGTAATGGTTTTGCTTGCTGCTGGGGCCAATGTGATCAATGATTATTTTGATCAAAAGACAGATGCCATCAATCGCCCAGATAAACAAGTAGTGGGAAAATCGATGTCACCGAAAAGTGCCATACGATTGCATTTGATACTCACTTTGCTTGCCCTTCTTGTTGCATTTGTACTGACGATAATGGAGCAAAGATTTTTCTATCTGGTCATTGCTTTGATTTATGCAGTTGTGTTATACTTCTACACCCCTTTTTTGAAGAGAATTCCTGTATTGGGCAATTTGACCATTGCCAGTTGTGTGGCCTTTCTGCCCATTTGGGCCGTCGATGGTTGGTCGTTGTTGAATCCTTTGCAGCTTTCAACAGTTCTTTGGCTGGTCGCATTTGCTTTTTTGTCTAATCTCATACGTGAATGGGTAAAAGATGTTCAGGATGGGGAGGGAGATAGCAATCAAGGCTATGATACCGCACCCGTTAGATGGGGGGCAGAAAAATCTATTCAGATTTTAAAGGTGATGTGGTGGATGCTTGCGACTTTGGCAATGGCTTATTGCTATTACCATCACTCTTGGTGGAGTTGGCTTTGTGTATTTTTTCCTCAGCTTTTGGGTTGGTTTCCACTTTGGATTGCCAAGGGTGATGTGGATATGGCCCGAATTTCTTGGATTTTGAAATTCAATATGGTGCTGGGAATGTTTGGCATTCTGATCAATTATCTGCTGTTTTCTGGATCATGGTTTTGATCATCTGATACAGCATGTGTGTCGGTAATCCCATCACGGTGTAAAAAGAGCCCGATAATTTGGCTATTCCGATAAGACCAATAAAATCTTGCGCCCCATAGCTCCCTGCCTTATCAAAAGGTTGGTGAACATCTATGTAGTATTGAATTTCTTCATTGCTCAAGTTTTGAAAGGTAACTTGCGTGCAATCACATTGAGTGAGTATTTCATCGCCGATTAATACCGTAACAGCGGTGTAAACTTCATGCGTGTTGCCGCTCAATGCATGCAGCATGTTTTCAGCTTCTTCTCTAGAAGTAGGTTTATTCAATGCCTGATTATTGAGCCACACAATGGTATCGCTGGCGATAATAATGGTATTGGAGGGATACAGATTTTGAAAATGTCGGGCTTTTTTTTCGCTTAAAAAACTTGGGATTTCTGCAGCTTTGAGAGTAGGATCAAATGATTCATCCAAGTCTGCTGATGCCGCATCGAATTCAATACCCATTAGTTTCAACAATTCTCTTCTTCTGGGCGATTGAGAGGCCAATACTACTTTGAAATTTTTTAAGTCGTTTAAAATCATTGCGCTAAGTTATTGCGGCCCTCCTTACCTTTGCACATGCATCAACAAATTTTAATTCTTGACTTTGGGTCTCAGGTTACCCAGTTGATTGCGCGTCGATTGCGCGAGTTAAATGTTTATTGTGAAATTCATCCTTGGAATAAGATTCCAACGCTTCACGATGGAATTCAAGGGGTTATTCTCTCTGGAAGCCCTTTTTCAGTTCATCAAGAGGGTGCTCCCTTGCCTGATTTGACTGCTATTTATGAGCAGTTTCCGGTTTTGGGCGTTTGTTATGGTGCGCAATTGATGGCTACCCATCATGGTGGAAAAGTGATGCGATCTACGCATCGTGAATACGGTCGTGCTGTTCTTTCTGAATCTCATGCTGATCATCCCTTGATGAAAGGTGTTAGCGCCAATAGCCAAGTTTGGATGTCACATGGAGATACGATTGAATCTGCTGGAGAAAATGCTTTGGTATTTTGCTCCACCAGTGATGTTCAATTTGCAGGTTATCAAATTAAGGGGCATCACCGTTATGGTGTTCAGTTCCATCCTGAGGTTTATCACAGCCTAGATGGCACGCAGATGCTGAAGAATTTCGTTATGGATATTTGCGGCTGCACTGGCGATTGGACGCCGGCTGCTTTTGTGGAAGAGACAATTCAAGGCCTTCAATCAAAGTTGGGAGAAGATAAAGTTATTTTGGGATTGAGCGGTGGTGTCGATTCTACTGTTGCTGCGGTTATTTTGAATAAAGCGATAGGCGATCGATTGTATTGCATTTTTGTAGACAATGGTTTATTGCGCAAAGATGAATTTGATCAAGTATTGGCCGATTACCAAGGCATGGGATTGAATGTCAAAGGTGTGAGAGCTGCAGACCGTTTTTATGCGGCATTGTCCGGATTGGAAGATCCAGAAGCGAAACGAAAGGCCATTGGAAAAACCTTCATCGATGTATTTGATGAGGAATCCAAGTTGGTAGAAAATGCAAAATGGTTGGGACAAGGTACCATTTATCCCGATGTCATTGAAAGTGTCAGTGCAACGGGAGGACCTTCTGCCACAATCAAGAGCCACCACAATGTGGGTGGATTGCCAGATTACATGATGTTGCAAGTGGTTGAACCATTGCGCACTTTGTTCAAGGATGAGGTGAGAAGAGTGGGTGCGAGTATGGGAATTTCAGCTCAATTATTGGGACGTCATCCTTTCCCAGGTCCAGGATTGGGTATCCGAATTTTGGGTGACATCACTCCAGAAAAAGTTCAATTGCTTCAAGCAGCTGATGCGATATTCATCAATGCATTAAAAGCAGAAGGACTCTATGACAAAGTTTGGCAGGCAGGTGTGATTTTGTTGCCTGTTAAGAGTGTCGGTGTGATGGGTGATGAGCGTACTTATGAGAGAGCAGTAGCCTTACGCGCTGTATCATCCACAGATGGAATGACAGCTGATTGGGTGGATTTGCCTTATGCGTTCTTGGCCAAAGTGAGCAATGATATTATCAATCAAGTTAGAGGTATCAACCGAGTGGTTTATGACATCAGCTCTAAGCCACCAGCAACCATCGAGTGGGAATAATTTATATTTTTGATATATGCGTTATAGGCTATTGTTCATTTTCCTAGTGCTTTTTCAATTTGCCCAAGCGCAGATTACTGCGCCTGTTCAGAAAATTGAAGGGGTAGATTACTACATGCACAAAGTAGAGCAAGGTCAAACATTGTACAGCATTTCTAAACTATACAATGTGGGCGTAAAGGAAATCCAAAAGGCCAATCAGTTGGGAACCGAGGGAATTCAATTGGGGCAGGTTTTGAAGGTTAGAAAGGGAGGGTCAGGCATGCCTCACCCCACAGAGCAATTGGTTGTTCCTGAGCAGACCAATGCGTACTTGAATGTACCGCAGGGTTATCATTTGGTAAGACCTGGTGAAACGGCATACAGCATTGCCATGAAATACAAAATTTCATTGGAGCAATTGTACGCTTGGAATCCAGGGACCGAAAATGGAATTGCCATTGATAGTCAACTTAAAATATCTGAAAAGGCCGTCGGCAGTACACAAGCCAAACCGGTAAAAGTCAATACAGATAAATTGAAAATATACTTGTTATTGCCTTTTTATACTGGAGTTCCCGATAGCGTTATTTCTGCTCGCCAGAAGGTGATCAGAGAAACGGCATTGCAGATTTATAGAGGGATGTTGCTGGCCACGGACACCTTGGCTGCGCAAAGCATCAAGATGGATATTGAGGTTGTTGATTTTGCGGACAATGTTACATTGGCCAAGGAGTGGACGCAGTCCGGGAAATTTAATGATGCAGACTTTTTGGTAGGACCATTATTCAAAGAGTCATTGGAAGTTTTTGCGCAATGGGCCAAATCCAAAGGGGTTTGGGTGATATGTCCTGTTCCAATAAGCAACAAGGTGTTGATGGGCAATGACCATTTGATCAAAGCCTTTCCATCCGATGTGTCCCAATGGGGAGCCACAGCTCGTTATGTGGCGACACACAAGAAGGCCAATGTTCCTGTGTATTTGTATGCTGGGAAAACAGAAGTGGAAAAGAAAAAGGCTGAGGCTTTCAAAGGTTCCTACACCAAAGCAGGTTTTAAAAATATTGTTGTATCTGCCAATTTGGATTCATTGATTTCTGTTGTAACCGTAGCCAAAGATTCTACGGTGTTGATTGTTCCAACTGCCCAAGGTGATGGCGTGAGGAAATTGAACAAAAAGTCCGCGGCATTGCGAAAGTGCTGGGTAGTAGGTCTTCCCGAATGGCAGGATATTTTATCAGAAGGTGATTACGACGAAACAGTTGCGCTCAATCAATTGAGTTATTCATTCCCTAAGGCCAATGAAGCGGATTTAGAAGATGAGTGGGTGAGACCTTGGGTGAAAAAATACCACCGTCAGTTTTTTACCCATCCCAATGAGTATGCCATGTGTTCTTTTGATTTGATTCAATCCCTTGCGGATTTACATAAAAATTATCAAGGTGATTTGGCTACGCATGGCATCAATTATCAAGGACTTTCAAGCAATATTCAATTGATTCAAGTAGGCAGAGGAAACGGCTATGAGAACATTGGGGTATTGATGTTGCATGCGGAGAAAGGGGTAATTTCAAGAACAAGACCATAATGGAATTTAGAGATATTGTGAAGGCTTCTTTTCAGGAGGCGCAGTCAAAAATTTGCGCAGCTTTGGAAAAGGAAGATGGGAAACAAAAGTTTGGTTCAGAGCTTTGGGAGCACAAGACAGGTGGCGGAGGTAATACGCGCATCATCGTGCATGGTGATGTGTTGGAGAAAGGGGGAGTCAATTTCAGTGCAGTAGAGGGAGGCATACCAGAATTCATGAAGGCACAAGTGAATGAGCATGCAACGCGTTTTTTTGCAACAGGGATTTCCATCGTGATGCACCCATTCTCTCCTATGGTGCCCATTACACATATGAATGTTCGATATTTCGAAACCGATGCGGGTGATGCATGGTTTGGCGGCGGAATTGATTTAACCCCCATTTATGTGGATGACGAAGATGCCAAGAAGTTTCATCTAGGATTGAAAGAGGTTTGTGATCAGTTTGACCCAAGTTTTTATGATCGATTTAAGAAATGGGCTGATGATTATTTTTACAATGAACATCGCGAAGAGACACGAGGAATTGGTGGAATTTTCTATGATTACATTCGTCCGGATGAGCACATTTCAAAAGAAATGATGCTTCAATTCTCTTTAGCCCAGACACAGTATTTCGCGGATTTCTATACCCAGCTCATGGCCAAGCACAAGCATGAGGTTTATACAGATGAGCAGAAGCAATGGCAACTCATCAGAAGAGGTAGATATGTTGAGTTCAATTTGGTTTATGATAGAGGAACAAAGTTTGGTTTGGTGACCAAAGGACGAATTGAGTCGATTCTCATGAGCTTACCTGAGATGGCCTCTTGGCATTATCAACATCAGCCAGCGGTGGGCTCAGCGGAATGGAATACATTACAGAAGTTAAAGAAAGGAATCAATTGGGTGGCATGATGAGAAGTTGTTTTTTGGTTCTGGTGTCTTGGTTGATTTGTTTTTCAAGTCAATCTCAAGTGAAGTATGATTTTCAATCGTCGAAGTCTTTTCGCATCAAAGTAAATGGTTATTGGATCAACCAAGTTCCCTGTGAGCGATTGGTGTTTGAATGGAAAACCATTGAAAAGAAAACCACCTTGGTTACTTATTTTTCAGAAGATGATTCACTTACCCAGTCTATAGTGGCGAAGAGTGGGATGGAGCAATCCTTTCAAATGCAAAAAGTAAAAGAGGCATACAAATGGGTATTGTCGGGCGAGTCACCTTGGGTTCCCACTGAAGAAGAACTTTCCGCATTGCCTCAATTGGATAATGTTTATAATGGTGATAGCCATTGTCAAGACCCAATGTCCAAAGATCAATTTGAACAGTTTGTTCAGAGCATTACGTCATCTCCCATCTCATCCCAGAAAATTAAAACCATCGGTTTCTTGGCTCCGGGCGTATGTTGTACTGTAGAGCAATGCGTCATAGTGATGAATTTATTTGAATTGGAAGATGATAAATTGGAAGTTCTGAAATTGTTGGTTTCACGCCTTTACGATTGGGACAATAGGTCGCAATTGAAATCTGTTTTTTTGACAGAAAGAGCCCATTTCAAAGTGGATCAGATTATCAGTCAATAGTTCAATTGATTACATTTGTTTAAATTAAAAAATACATCATGCGTTTTCAACCCGGAGTTTTAACAGGAGATCAAGTAACAGAAGTTCTTAACGATGCCAAGGATAGAGGGTATGCTTTACCCGCTGTTAACGTTATAGGAACCAACAGTGTCAATGCTGTTTTGGAAACAGCCAAGGAGTTAAATTCTCCTGTGATTATTCAATTCAGCAATGGTGGTGGTGCTTTCTATGGTGGCAAAGGTTTATCCAATGGACAGCAAGAAGCAGCCATTGCCGGTTCAGTGAGCGGTGCTCATCACATTCACATGATGGCAGAACTTTACAAAGTACCTGTTATTGTTCATACAGACCATTGCGCTAAAAATCTTCTTCCATGGATGGATGGAATGTTGAGCCATGGCGAAAAGTTTTTTGAGCAAAATGGAAAGTCTCTTTTCTCTTCGCACATGTTGGATTTTTCAGAAGAGTCGCTTCAAGAGAATATTGAACTTTCAGTTCAGTATTTTGAAAGAATGGCCAAGATGGGCATGACATTGGAAATTGAGTTGGGTGTTACAGGCGGTGAAGAAGATGGTGTAGACAATAGCCATGTAGATAGTTCCAAGTTATATACTCAACCAGAAGAGGTTGCGTTTGCATACGAGCACATGTTGAAAGTGAGTTCAAGATTTACAATCGCTGCAGCATTTGGTAATGTACATGGTGTGTACAAACCAGGTAATGTTAAATTACAACCCATCATTTTGAACAATTCTCAGAAGTTTATTCAGGAGAAATTCAATACAATTGAGAAACCCATAAATTTTGTATTTCACGGAGGAAGCGGATCAACGCGAGAAGAGATCCGCGAGGCAATCAGTTACGGTGCGATCAAAATGAATATTGATACAGACATGCAATGGGCCTTCATGGAAGGTATTCGCAACTATATGTCAGATAAATCTGCTTATTTGCAATCACAAATAGGAAATCCAGAAGGGGCTGAGAAACCCAACAAGAAATATTACGATCCACGTGTTTGGATGAGAGAAGGGGAAAAGACTTTTGTTCATCGTCTTAAGTCAGCTTTTGAAGACCTGAATGCGGTCAACAGAAACGCTTAAAAGGAAAAACAGATATCAGAAAATTCAAGGGATGGATCACAAACGGTCCATCTCTTCTTTTAGTTTGCCAAGCGCAATCTGAATCACTAGATTCTTGGTTTCAGATTCCAATTGAAAAATAATATTACTAAGTTCCAGCGAAGTTGCTTCAGGGCCCACGTGCTGAAATGCACTTTTAATCAATTCCAAAGTACTATCCTTGGCAAATGCAATGGCTTGCCAGGTTTGGGCATCTACATACAATTGTAGACCGATATTGTGCTCGTACTCTTCACGAATGCTTTTGGTAATTTCAAATTGCAATTGAGCAGCGGTCAATTGAGCTACAGGATAGCGAAGAATAAGACTTGTAGGCGTTATTCTCTCGAGCAGAATGGTCAACCTTTCCAATGCCGATACACGAAGCGGAGTTAATGCATTTTTACGGGCATTTTTTTCCTGATACAGCGCATTCTGTTGTTGCCAATTCAACCATTTTTGAAAACCCATCCACAAGGTGGTCAATGTTCCTGCAGTGACCAATATTAAAATCCACCATTTTTCCATAACAATGCAAAGATGTGACTAATTTCGAAACATGACGAATAGAATTTTCATCATCTTGTCCTTCTTGGCATCAATCCAATTACAGGGTCAAACGTGGCAGCGAAATGCAAGCGTTCCTGTTCAGGTGGATAATTATTTTTTGGCCAATCCCTGGATGGGTGGATTGAACGCGCCTCAATTTTCCAATATCGATGTCAATGGGGATGGTACCAAAGATTTGTTTGTCTTTGATCGCCAAGGTGACCGCAAATTGGTGTTTGTGCAAACTTCAAATACTGCTGGTCAGTCTTATTGGTACCATTCGCCGCAGTTTGAGTCGCTATTCCCTAAGCTGAATACTTGGGCGCTTCTTCGCGATATGAATTGCGACGGTTATGAAGACATTGTGACCAATTATCAATCAGGTTTGGTTTTGTACATCAATACAACGCCAGTTACAGGAGTGCTTTCATTTGAGCCTTATGATAATTTGCAGTTGTTGAAGTCAGACTATGATTTGGGTGGTGGTCCCTTCAATGCGCCTTTGTATTGCATGAGTGTAGATGTTCCGGTCATTGAGGATATTGATGGCGATGGTGATTTGGATGTACTTACCAATACCGAGTCGAGCACGGGTATTTACTATTATCAATCTCAGCAAGCGCAAAATGGGAATTGTGATGTGGTAGAATTTAATTGTGTCAACCGCTGTTATGGAATGGTTTCTGAAGCCGCTGAGAGTTTTACACTTTTTATCGGAGACCAGTTTTCATGTCCATTGAATGTGTTGAATCCAAAGTCAAAATCAGCCAAACATACAGGTGGAACATTAGCGGCCATTGATTTGAATGGCAATGGGATCAAAGATTTGATCATTGGTGATGTAACAGAACCCAATTTGGCTGCTGTTTATTTGGTAGATACACCCCAGGGTCCCGATAGCGCGGTTGCCTTTACTACTCAGTTTCCTATGTCCCCACCTGTTGATTTGCATTTGTTTCCAGCTGCTTATTATGAAGATGTGACCAATGATGGTATCTCAGATTTGTTGGTCGCCCCCAATGCCATTTTTGGTGCTGAGGACCGCAAGTCTGTTTGGTTGTACATCAATCAAGGGACGGAAAGTCAGCCAGATTGGATTTTTGCATCAACAGATTTTTTACAAAATCAAAGTATTGATGTTGGCGTTGGTGCTCATCCTGTCTCTGCCGATGTGGATGGAGATGGAGATTTGGATGTCCTATTGGCGGCGCGTTACTATGATACGGAGAATCTAACAAACAAGTCTTGTATTCATCTGTTGCGAAATGATACGATTAATGGTCAATGGCAATTGAATTGGATTTCCCAAGATTGGATGAATTTGTCATCGTTGAATTTTCAAAATATTTATCCTTCTTGGGGTGATTGGGACAACGATGGCGATGGTGATTTGATTTTGGGAGAGTTGAATGGAAATTTGTATTTGGTTAGAAATATCGGTACAAACCTCTCACCGGCATTTGGTGCCACACAATTGTTGTCAGATGCGACAGGAACTGTGATTGATTTAGGGCAGAGTTCTACGCCATTGTTGGTGGACATCAATGAAGATGGTCTTTTGGATTTGGTATCTGGAGAAAAATCGGGTAATGTCAATTTTTATAAAAATGTTGGAACTGCTCAAGTTCCAAGTTGGTCGTTGGTAACAGAAAATTTGGCCGGGGCGCAAGCATCTAGTTATCTAGGATTGGATGGATTTAGTGTTCCAGCTTTGGTTAAAGGAGAGGGAAACTTTTGGGATTTGTATTTGGGTTGCGAAAAAGGTTGGGTGAATCATTTTCAGTTTCAGAGCAATTTGCCCAACGTAGGACAATTGATAGATGAGCAATGGCAGGATATGCGTGAAGGAGATCGTTCTTCAGTGGTATTTGGTGACTTTAGTGGTGAGGGTTCGTTGGATATGATCATGGGTCATTCTGGGGGTGGATTGGCTTTTTTTACAACAGATTCAGTTTCTATAACTGTTTCTGAAGCTTCGAAGATTCCAGAGTGGACGATATATCCAAATCCAGGTAGTTCGGAATTGACAATTGGTCCGCTGCCAATGGGTGGAAGTGAAGTTGTGATATGGGATTTGATGGGAAGAGAGGTTTACAGGAATTGGGTAGAAAATGAGTGGCATGAGGTAATTTCTTCCAAATGGTCACCCGGAGTTTATTGGGTGCAATTTGTTCACCAACAAAGGACGTATGGTAAACGTTGGTGCAAAGATTAGTCACCAAATTCAGATATTTTGAAGAACCCAGCGATGGGTTTTTTCAAATTTTAGTATTTTGTATAACCAAGTACTGTATATAAAATATATCTTTGTAATGTCAATTATTGAAATGGATATAGAAAATGTGCAAGCGCAAATGCGCAAAGGGGTATTGGAGTATTGTATTTTATCGATACTCAAAAAGGGAGAGGCTTATCCTTCAGACTTGATAGGGGCATTGAAAAGTGCCAAATTAATTGTCGTAGAAGGAACACTTTACCCTTTGCTGACCAGACTGAAGAATGATGAACTGCTTCAGTACAGATGGGAGGAGAGTGCTCAGGGTCCGCCGCGCAAGTATTATAGCTTAACACCTCAAGGGAAAATATTTTTAAAGGAGATGCAAAAAACCTGGATAGAGCTGGCTTTTGCAGTTAATCAAATCACAAAATCATGAAGTCGACATTAAGTATACAATTGGGTCATCGTATTTTTCAAATGGATGATTTAGCCTACGAGCGATTGCGTTTGTATTTAGATGGGATAGATCGCATCTTGCGAATGGATACGCATAAAGACGAAATCATATCTGACATTGAGCTTCGCATAGGCGAGATTTTTGAGGATCGTTTACAAAAGAGCCAGCGGGCTATTGATTTAAACGACGTTTTAGAAATGATTGCCATATTGGGTCAGCCGGAGGTATTTGGTTCGCAAGATGAGAGTGAGGCAGAAGGATTTAAAACTCCACCGCTGGTAGATTCGGTGCAACATGATTACCGTGAAATTTTTAGGGACGAGCAAGATGCGGTTGTTGGTGGGGTGTGCTCTGGTCTGAGTCATTATTTGCGTTGGGATCCTCTGGTCTTACGCGTGGTGATGGTGGTTTTAATGTTTGTTTCATTTGGTACCGCATTCATAGCATATCTCATTGCATGGGCTTTAATACCACCTGCCAGATCAACAGCTGAGCGATTAAGAATGAAGGGATCTGAGGTGAATTTGGAGAATATACAAAAGATGGTGAAAGAGGAAAGCTTGAAGGCGACAGAGAATGTGAAACGTTGGGGTCGTCAGATGGAAGAAAATCAAAGGAAAGGAGGTCGTCCTTGGATTAGCGGGGTGGGCAAATTTTTGGCCATTTTTCTTGGCGGGATGGCGTTGCTTTTGGGAATGGGTATCGTGATTTTGATGATGGCATCATTGGTACTTGTAGATTTTCAGTGGTGGGACAGCGAGTTGAGTTATGCAGAGGCGATGAATCTACTTTTACCATTTGGTCAAGGCGTTTGGATTACCTGGGGAATCGTTCTTGTATTGGCAGGTCCTGCTTTAAGTCTCATGTATACAGGGGTGAGATGGATTTTTGGAATAGGCGGTCGCAAAAGATGGTTTCATGGAATGACCACTGTCTTTTTCGTTTTTGGAATAGTCGCACTGTTTTATGGCGGTTGGATTTTAACCGAAGAATTTGATACACCGGCAACCCTATCACACAGGGAAGTTTTATCGCAA
>JACCDG011372419.1_pt1 | contig 13935 bp, 9 predicted proteins | sample 7442471 | NCBI WGS metagenome assembly JACCDG01 (sample SAMN15323444, study PRJNA562643) | freshwater metagenome | isolation source: river surface water | place: USA:Blue River Watershed | collected 2017-08-17
AAAATAAATGAAAATTATAAGAAACATTTACAAGGGATGAATAAAGAACAAGAGTTTGCGCCGTTAATTTTAACCGCTAGTAGGAAAGCTTCTACAAACTTTTATAGAGAAGCACAAGCAATGTTCGGACCATTTGGGGGAGCTACCGGATCAGACTTATCGGGCAGAATGGGCGGAAACAAATATCAAACACAGCAAGGAAGAGCGGACTGGAGTAAAGTGTTTACCTATAACCCCCATGCTTCGGTGGAAAGCAGGCTTGGACGAGATTACATGTGGCCGCTGGCTCAAGACATTGATGTAGATAAAGACTCAATCGAGGAACAACTTCGCAAGACAGATAAAGATATTTATAAGAAAAATCCCAATATGGCCTTTGACGAACTTTTACAAAAAGACTACGTGGAAGACGGCAACCAATATAAATCAATAGAGGAAAGGTTAATGGAAAAAAGACCTTCTCCGTTAATCCAGACTTTAAAGGCTGCGTCAAAGATGACCAAACAGGCTACTCTTTTTGGATATTTTAATAATCTTTCAGTTTCTGATGGGTCTACGATTCCCGGATTGAGTGACAGAGTTATGGCTTGGGAAGACAGAGATGAATTGTTCGCACAAGAAGAACAATGGATAAGGGAACAGCCAAGATACAATCCAGAATATGATATTATGGGGTTTTATTATAGATGGATTGAGCCACAATTTGCCCCAACCTTATTTGACGATCCAAATGTTGACAAGTCAAACACCCATCCGGCAAAGAGATTTGCTTCGCATAAAGTAGAAGTAAAGGTTGAGTCGCATATTCCAGAAGATATCTTGAAAATTATTTCTAAAACAAAAGAGATGATCGAGTCTGGAAAATGTAAGGCGGTTAGATTTATCGCCTCTGATGACCTAACTGAATTGGTCAGTGACGCTTTTGGCGGACTCAACGTTAAATTAATAGATGTTGCTGAAAAGAAAAATGACGAGACTGTGTTTGTAATGTGGGTTTATGCAGACGCAGATGAGGCCGAAATTGATATTGCCGAATCTTATTTTCGCGGAAGTGGTGACGAAAACGCTAAAGAAGTTGCAGATAGGTTAACGGGAATTGTAAGCTATAGGGACAACAATGTTGTATCGGTTTTGGGGAAGTTAAGGGAAATCAAACAACGTTACAATCTTGCTGATATTTATTTGGTTGGAGAGATGGCAAGAGAGTTTGTATATTCTACGAGCGTTTCTAATGGGCATATGAGTCTTGTTTCTAATTATAAAACTCATACTGTTAAATATGCACACATTTTAGCTACAGAACTTGGTTGCAATTTTAGAAGCCTGAAAAACGGCGACATCGTAATACCGTATAATGACATTTTGATAAAATTCCATTGTGGAAATACAAACAAACAGTCAGAGTTCCTTAAGGAAATAATGGGCGACGAGGATTACTGCAAAAATAAAACGCTTTTGAACTTGGAGATTTTGAATCGCGATTTCACCATAAACATGTTGGCCTACAACATTATAAATGAAAAGGTTTACTCCCCATATGATATTGAAAAAGAAATAGCGTCTAAGGTTCTTAGGACCAGATTTAATCCGGATGTAATAATTAAAGAGAATCCAATTATTTTGGCTAGAGCTTTGCTTTATGTCGTTCAGGGGTATGAAATGGATCATAAGCTTGAGACTGCTGTTCTGGATAATGCTCAAGGTATTTCAGAACTTCCAGAAGAATACAAGAGAATAATAGAGCATAATTTACACACGATCAATAAGGAGAAATAAATGCCAATTCCATTAAACAATAATAAGGATCTAACTAGCGATTATTCGTTTTTATTAAATATCGATGCGCTAGGAGCGGGGGTTTCCTCTAACAATAGCTCGAAGATTGTAACTGCCTCTGATCGCGATGCGGATTTGCTTATGAGGGTTTGGAAAAAGGCTTTGCAAATTAGAGAAAAAACATATAAAATTTCTAGTGGCGATGTGAGCCAACAAGATTTTATCAGGCTTAAGTCTGGCGGTTTTGTTTCCGGAGACATGCATTCTTGCCAACTAACAGCTAAAGGTCAAGGCATTATAAAGGTAATGGCTTTGGGTGAAAGCAACGCATTTCTAAAAAACCAAAAAAGCAAAAGCTATACAGAAATAATGGCAAGTACAAACAAAAGAGGCAAAAAGGGTTTTCGGATTGCTTCAGTAAATGGAGAAGAGATGGAAAATTTTAACATGACGATGGAGCAGTGGCAAAAAATAGGAAGAACTGCTGGGTGGCTAAAAGAGTCTGGAAATGACATGATTCCCGGTCAGACGCCATATACCCCTGAAGAGCAAGCACAATTTAACGAGCTAATGGGTGGAGCCCTTGAGGACCAAGAAACCCTTGGAATAAACGAGGCAAATGAAGATGACTTCATTTCTAGGCGCAGAACCGTAAAGGTTTATTTTGACGATGGGGATTATTTAATCACTGGAATCAATGGGACGAAAGAAGAAATAAAAAACTATTATGAAAATAACGAATTTGTAGCTGATGATGAGACAACAATGCGCCGTGTAACCGAAGTCTTTTTTATTGATTAATATTTATTAAATATGATAAAGAAAATAAATGTTGAAGTGGCAGACACAGACCAAAAGCGGTCTATGGGGTTAATGTTTCGTAAAACCCTTGACGAAAATGACGGCATGCTTTTCAAATTCAAAAAACCAGATAGATTGAGTTTTTGGATGCAAAATACATATTTACCATTAGATATTGCTTTTTTAGATAATGATGGCAGGATTATGCAAATTTCAGAAATGTACCCATTAAGCACCAGAATGGTTTCTTCGGACCAAAAATGTCAATTCGCCTTAGAGGTAAACAAGGGTTGGTTTAGCAGAAATGGCATCCGCGTTGGCGATAAAATTAACAATATTGAAAGCGTTTTCGGGCCAATAAAGACCGTCAAAATGGCCCAAGTACAACAAAATGAAGATATGTTACTTGATCCCACAATTCCCGATCCGAACACCCCTAATCCAAATTCCCAGCCTGAAAACCCTGAAGAATCTATTAATCCCGAACAAACACAATCGCAACAACCAGAGGAACAAGACAAGCAACAGCAAGCCCTGCAAAATCCTAATGTCCAAGTTAACAGAAGCTATAGGGATACTATCGAATATGCCTCTAATCATGACTTGCCACTAATGATTATATATAAAACAATGGAAGGTAATGTTATTGGCCCTAGAAAATTTTTACCTATTAACCACAAATATAAGATAGAGACAGGCCCAAGTGGAGAGCATTTGGTTGCATATGATGCTTCTGCCAATATAGATCGTGGCGGGATGGAAATAGAAGGAGGCACTATTAAAACACCATTAATAAAAAACATTATCAATATCCAAGTGATTGAAGAGACACCTCCTCCACAAAAGGCTTAAAAACATAAAGGGATTACAAAACCAATAATGAATAAGGAAAATATGAAAACAACTTTTAACTTAAATACTTTTAATAGAACCGCCTTTTATGAAAATGGAAGGGATCTTATGCAAAAGCAAAGTCGCGCCTTTAATAACTGTGTCAAAGCAAAAAGGGAAAAAATGGACGCATATGAGGCTTATCAATCTTGTCTGGAAGAATATCAAAAAGAGTCCAATGGAGAATGGGCTAAGAAATATGCAGATTAAAGAAGGAAACCCTATTGAAAAAATATCAACAATATTGAAGGATAAAAACAATTTTCGTAGAAATACAAACATTAACGGACTATAATAAACCGAAAATATAAGGAAAAGGAGAAAAATTATGACATTAATTACACCCGTAGGCGGAAGCAATTTTAACTGGGCTCCACAAAAAAGTGGTTTCACCAAACAAGCATCTTCTGGTGCATCTGAAAATACTGGCAAAGATGCCTTATTCGAAGCGGCCAAGAAAGTTATGGCTCAATTTGAATTAGACAATAAGCCTCCTTGTGATGACGTTCCTTGCGACAAGGCATCAGTGGTTGATAGCAAGCCTGTTGATCCAGTTATGCCTGATACTAGCGTAACTCCTGCAAGTGATACAACTTCTGCAAGCGATGCAGTAAAAGTGGTTTCGGATTTAGTAGAAAAATGCGACAAGGCTGAACAGGTTAGCTCCGCTGTTGCAGATGCAGTTAGTAACGTTGAAGTAGCTCTTCAAGGCGTTAAAGACGCTGTTGGAGTTTCCGATGTTTCAACGGACGAAACTGAAGTGGAAGTAGTAGAATCTGAAGACGATTCTGAAGCTGAACCTTCTGAAGAAGTCGAAGAAGTCGAAATTGAATTTGAAGAAGGTGATGAAGAAGGCAATGACGACCTCCCACCCGGAAATCTAGAAGGAGAAGGAGACGAAATTGTAAAAGAAGGCGATGAAGAAGGCGATGAAGGGGAAGAAGAAAACCCATTTGAAAAGTCTGCCGCAAGCAAAGGAACCTTCGTTAAGATTTCTGAAATCTCTCCTGAAAACAAAAAGAAAGTGTATAGCTATTGGAAAGACATGTTAGGCTATCCAGAAGATTTCTGCAAATTGATGGTAAAGAACTACGAAAAATAACAAATTGTTTTTCCTTATAGACAAAAGCCCGTTTCATACGGGCTTTTTGTTTATAAGCATTAACTGTATAATAATTGAGTATGTTTTTCTCGAATGCAACAATTAAAGAAAAATAAAAAGGTTTTTAGTAAGAAAACTTGAAATCTAATAAATACGTAACTATAAATGCCCTAAAACAAGGAAGGTGTATATGAAACTAAGTAAGATGTCAGATCAATTAAACATAGATTGGTTTACGCTAAAAGACCTACAAGAAAATGTTAATGCCCCTATTGCAAAACACGCTTCCGTTAATTCTACTCCAAGCGAAGATGTTTCCGAGGTTGTTATTGCAGAAGAATGTGACAAAATAGAAAAACTAGCCAATCAAGAATACTATATTAACATTGACTGGGATTCTTCAATAAAAAGCCATCTTAAGGAATACGCAACAGCATGTGGTGTTTCTAAAATTATTGAAGCCAAAATGGAAGTTAAGGAAGTTGAAGAAAGCAAAACAATTGTCGCCGCAAAAAAAGAAAACTTGATTAAAACGGCATCATCTGTGTTAAATATTGGAGATGCTTTCAGACTGGATGAAAAGATTAAAGCCGCAGAAAGAAAATATGAAGATTGGCAAGAAGTTAAAAACGCAAAAAGTCTGAAAGATAGACCTTCAATTGGTGCTGGCATTGTACCTATTCGTGGTGGCGAAAACACCCACATTCATAACGAGCCAAGGTTTGCAATCAATCAGAACAGCCTAGCTAATCCGAACCAGATTGAAGAGTTAATTAACAGTACAGAGCTAGATACTGGTGCTAGACTCGCACAAGAAAAAGCACAAAGAGAAGAAACAAAAATAGCAAATAAAAAAGAATGGGAACAAGGCAAAATTAATGCGATGCCAAAATTAGACATTGTTTCAAAGGGTGCTGTATTTCCCACAGAAACTTTAAACGCTAATCCCGGAACAAATTCTGCGTTATCTAAACGTATTGCTAATAACTTTGATCCCGCCACTGTTGAAGATAAAACGGCTGGCGAAATGCTAAAATCAACCAGAGAAGAGCGTCGGGCTGGAATTCAGAGAGAGGATCGAAGCGATAAATCATGGGAACAAATTGGAGAAATCAAAAGCGCAAGGTCTATTTCCGACAGTTTTACAGATTCATTAAAGAAAGCCCTTTCTAAGAGATAATAAAATGGCAGAATATTTCCAAAACGTTGATGATTTAGCAATGTGGGTAAAAAAACACCCAAGTCCTGAAATGGCAGCAAAAGAAATAATGACCGTCATTAATAAATCGAATATACCAGAAGAACAATCGATAGTGGATTCGTGTAAGGGGATTTTTGAAACCGAGGATTTGGCTGATCCCCAAAGTGCCGCCTTTTCTCTTTTTGGCATTTTGGCCAACCACAACTTAACAACCATTAAGAAACAATCAGAGGGTAAAAACAAAATGAACATGAAAATTGCCAAAAAAGAATCTAGACAGCGTAACGATTGGGTTAAAGGCGAAAGAAATAAATGGAATCGTTGCGTTAACGGCTTTAATGAGGGAACCCCTTGGAGAACAGAAAGGGATAAAATGTACAATTTCCAACATTATTACACTGATGCAGTTCAATTCGATGAAGACCCTTCTCATGTATACAGTGGTGAGGCAATTTGGAGATCCTATGTCATGGACAAGTTTTCAAGTGAATCCCTAAACGAAAAGGGTAAATGGGTTGGTGGATATATTCAAGATCGATTCTACATGTTTCCAGACGCGGGAACTCCCGACAATCCCAATGTCGCAAGAGACGGAGGAAACCCCATGGGCCTAGCACCACATGAAAGAACCAGACTTCCAAGACCACATCAATATTCAACTGAAAGAAGACTGGAAGAAGCTAGAGGTAATAAAACAAAAGATATTACTGTCGCTTCATCTATAAAACTAAATAAAATCGCGTCTATTAATCCAGAAACTCTTCCTAAAGAAAGAGGCTCAAGTTTGATTTATAATGTGTTTCGTGATACGCTTGACATGAGAGAAAGCGGGATTGAATATACCGACATGATCCAGAAGATAGCTGGTCATTATGGCATATCTTTAACTAGTGCGTCTCAAATTGATGCAGTTGCACAAAATCTAAAAATGAAGCATGATGGTATCGGTTATGGCCTTCCAGAAAAGCCACATACTAAAGTTCCATTCGATCAAATTAGCGAAGAAGAGGAAATTGGCGAACCCGGAGAAGAAGTAGGAGATGAAACAGGTTTAAACGATTAACTTGTTGGCTTTTGCGAGATTCTTTGTATAATATGAAGAAAATGGAGAAGCATGTCAAACATACAAACGACCAACCTATCAAGCACATTTCAGGCATTAAGAAATAAAGATCCAAGTAAGGTTGCCGCCAGAAGTATAGAATCTCATCCCGATTACAAAGCGATACCAAGAAGAAATTATGGACCTGTTGCCTCCGTAGATACTGGCTCTTGGGGTGGCGGCGGAATGAAAAGAATAGCCTCTGGTAATTCTGGTATCATGTATGGACAACCGGGATTCTTTTCTCCAGTTCACACTCCGATAAACTGGCAAATTCCCAGTAAGCGGTTAGAGATTTACCAATGGCTTTATTTGCCACATACAGAAATCATATTAAACGATTATACTTATAAAGAAATAGAAGATGTCGAATTTGACATAAAGGAAGTCGTAGAAGACACACTTACTGACGGATTTATCTTTGAAGCGTTAAACTTTCCAGAAATTTTAAATTCTAATGGAGATTTCGTTTCGCCACCAAGAATTAGCACAAGAAAATGTGAAAATAAAAGATGTTTTGTTTTTGCTGCCGATGGGAATTATAGGGATATTAAAATATCAGAAGAGCATAATATTTTCGTTTTGGACGGTGTATCATATAGGAAGGCTAAAAAGAAAAATTCTGACAAAAAATATAGAATAAAAAACGGGGTACTTTCCAAACAAATAGAATCAGTTAGAGAAAAATTTATCAAAAGAATTCAGGCGCATGAGGTTAAAAGCTCTGATTATTTACTTAGTCCTATTCCAAAAATAGGGGAAGACAGATTGAATGAAGATTTAGCATGGCTTGTTGGATTTTGTGCGGCAGATGGTTGTATTTTTAAAACCAAAACAAATTATACGGTTTCTTTTACTGGGGCAAAAGGCGAAATCGCGCTGCAAAAAGCTCAAAGCATACTGGAATCTAACTTTTCCGGATCGGTTTCCTCAGTTCCACATGGAGATGGCAATGGATGGAGAGTAAGACTTGGAACTAAAGCAGCGCATGACTTTTTTAGAAGATATATTCTAAACAAAAGCATAAACAAAAAGTTTTCTTCTGAAATCTTTAAACTAGATAAAGAGTCTAGGCTTAATGTTTTGGCAGGGTATTTTGATGGAGATGGTTGCTTTTCAAAAAGCGAAAAGAAACTTCTTGCCAATTGTTTTTCAAAAGACTTGTCAGATCAGATTTACTGGTTGTTGTTATCCTGCGACATTATTTGTTCAATAGGAAAACACGACATTTGCAAAGATCATTATCCAACTAAATCTACTTGTTATTATCGGGTTAATGTATCTAGCTCTCAAACATTGGAATTGTCTAAAAGGATGAAGGGTAATAAAATCCCTTCAAGCTTTAAGCCCAAGAAACAAAGAGATCTTAGATTCTTTTATACAGAAAATGATATTAAATACTTAGCCCAGCCGATTTCAAAAATTGAAGAAGTATTGCATACTGGTCCGGGATATGATTTGGAAATGCCCAATGAAATGAGAGCATTCGCGGCAAGCGGCTATGTTTGTTCAAATTGTCGTTTCTTTTATCAAAATGAACCCAAGGTCGCATCTGCAATAGACTTCTATTCGCTGTACCCAATGAGTGGATGGGTGTTAGAATGCAAAGACAGAAAAGTTAAAGCGCATTTTGATAAGTTAAACAAAAGAATAAATTTGATCAAATGGTGTCGCTTAATCAGTCATGAAGTCCATTTGCTTGGCGATTGCTTCCCTAATGTGGAGGTGGCGTGTGAACACTGCAATGGAACTGGTCGAGTTGGCTCCGAAGTTTGCGAACATGAGGGTGGAACAGTAAAAAGAGTATCAATATTCAATCCAGACTATATTGACGTTCTTTCTGGCCCTTTAGATCCCGAACCGATTATTGCCTATCGACCAGATGAATCCTTGATTAAAATGGTTTCTAAAAAGGGACAGGGGTATGACAAATTAAACCCTGAAGTAGTTAAATTAATTATGTCGGGACAACCCATCCCAATTTCTAATAAAACCGTATGCCATTTAAAATATGGCGAAAGCGGATATGAGACTTATGGAACGGGTATGGTTAAAAGATTATTCCCAACCCTTTCCTACAAAACAAAGTTGATGATGGCGCAATGGGTGGTTGCAGAAAGACTAATCGTTCCTATTAAATTGGTAAAGGTTGGCACAGATGATCGTCCTGCTGGCCCTTCCGACATCGCTGAAGTTCAAGCTCAATTGGCCCAAACAGCCAACGATCCCAATTTAACCATTGTTACGCACAATGCATTTGAAATGCAATGGATAGGAGCGAGCGGACAGGTTCTTACTTTGTCAAATGAGTTTGAGTTGATTAATCAAGAGATTTTAGACGGATTGATGATAAACAACGCTTTGTTGAACGGAGAAGGTCCAGCCTTCGCAAGCGCATCTGTTGGTATTGAAGCAACAATCGAAAGACTAAAAACGTTTAGAGATAGTATTGCAGAGTGGATATATACTTACATTTACATTCCAGAGGCAAAAAGACAAGGCTTTATTGAAGAGGATGCTGATGGGGAAGAAGCCGAATACATTGTTCCTAAAATAAAATGGAACAAGATGAACCTAAGAGATGAGCAGCAAAATAAAACTTTTGCCATCCAGCTTTACGAGAAGGGATTACTTTCTGCAAATACTGTTCTTGAGATATTCGAATACGATCCAGATCAAGAAATTGAACGTAAGCGATATGATGCTGTTCAAATGATGGCATTGGGACAAGGTGCGCCGGGACAGGATGGAGATGCTGGCGGTGGTGGAATGCCTCCTATGGGCGGCGGTGGTGGCGGCGGTGGCGGCTTAGGAGATTTAGGTGGCTTAGGCGGTGGAGATGCTGGCGGTGGTGGAGAACCACCAATAGGCGCACCAGCAGGCGGCGGTGGAGATGCTGGCGGGCCAATTGTTGCAAAATCTCAAAATCTATCAACAATTGAGATTGCTAATCCAGCAGAATATGGCGGAAAAGTGTTAAAGCAAAAAAGCCGTGATCGCTATACGCACGAAAAACAGAAGATTTTTGACCAAAAAACAAAAGCACAAAATGCAAAATTGCAGAATACAACCATAGGTGGCGGGATGCGTGACGAAAAGGGCAGAATCGTCTGGACGAAACCCGAACGTCAGTTAATAGATTTAATAATACAAAAACAAAAGGATGGCATTATTAGATATAAAGTTCAACCACAATTTGAGGTATCTTCAGGAACTAGTCATTATATGATCGATTTCGCTATTATTCCTTTAAAACTTGGAATTGAAGCGGATGGAGAAACTTTCCACGGTAGCGAAAAACAAAAGCAGAGAGATGAAGAAAGAGATATGAAATTGAGCCAACAAGGTTGGACAATTATAAGGTTTACTGACACAGAAATTGACAAAAAGCCACAAGAAGTTATCAACGCTGTTGTTAAGCAAATAATGCAAAAAGAGATGTGGCTTAAACAACAAGCCGCAAGCTTAAAGCAAGCACAAGCAGATGAAATGATTAAAACTGCTGAGTCCATGGATAGGCTTGTTACTTCTAACGCTAATATTGACGAACCGGACATTGAGATTATTGAAGAGAAAGAATCTGGATTGTCTGATTGAAATTAAAGGGAAAAATGTTTTTTTGTTGAATACAATAGAAAATAAACTTTCTTTTTAATGTTCGGATGTTAACAGATTATGAAAATTCATAAAATAGCTAAAGAAAAACTAATCGAAAAGCATATCGACTGGAAACAGGCGTATACGCCTAAAACTGAATATTTAAAACGTCAATTTGATGCGGTAGTTGGCAAAGGTAGCTATTTTCGTTTTGAGGGTAAAGCAGCAGATGGATCAGAATATTATTGTATATTGAGCCCTGCTAGAGTTCATAAGCCTATCGCAAAGTTTTTTGCAGGAGTTAGAAAACTTCCTGCAACTTATTCTGCGGGAGGAAAATATTTTGATAGTTTTGATCGTGCTGCGGTCTACGCGCAGGAGACATGGGGTGTTAAAGTCCCAAAAGAGCTAAAACCCTATACTGCCGCACAGCTTTATGGCATTTCAAAAAGAATAACTGAATGGAAAAGTCAGCAAGACGATGAAGAAAATTCTTTGAAATCAGAAAAAGAATCTAAATATGATGTTGAATATCCAAAAAGTAAAAAGGAAGAATCATGAGTCAATTTTTCAATTTAAAGAAGTTTAACCTCGGCGTATTGCAAAGATTTGCAATGGGTGCGCCAGCATGGAAAGGCAGGGAAGCTTTCATGTGGTGGAATATTCTAGATATTATTAATGGCGAAAGAGATCCAAACGCCATGACACCACCTCCTGATGGAAAAGAAACCCCATATCAATCTTGGGAAAACTTGGTTAAAGTAAACTCAAGTCTGAATGCACTTAAAAACAAAGCTATTCAACAGCATAAGAGTTTTCAGCAACTGTATATGGATCGATACAATGTAACCCCACTCGAAGCTAACAACTTTTTTGCTATTGTTGTTGGATACCATCCTGAGTTTGGAGGGTATATAACAAGTGTGGGGCCATATAGATTTAAAGACAAAAAGAAGCAAAAGAAGGATGAAGTTTTCAGAAAACTAGACAGTCTTAATCGTTTTGCCTTCTTTACACTAAGAGCCAAAAGTTGCACTCCAGAATCTTTAGTAAAAGATGCCGCATATATGCGAGATAACAATATTGGCAGGGTGAAAGACATAGTAGAACTTGACGAAAGAAAAGATTTCGCCATTTCCACAACTTTTCCAGATCCAAGCCAGAAGCAAAAAGATGGGGATGTGCGCGGTATTCATCTTGAGTCACTAGATTCTCCAGAGGCAGAGTTGCTATTTGGGCCAAGCCCTGCGGCACCAGAAGGACAATCCTATCTGCAAATTGGAAAGAATGGGGTTTCGTTAAATGCTGTTGGTAAATTTAAAGTATTAAATGCAATCGCGGAAGAATACGGTCTTCAAGATAGCTTGAAGGAGTGCATTCGAATTGTTGCTATTAAGCAAGGCATCACAGAACAACAAATGATGCAGGAATTATTGAGTGGCGGAAATGTTAGAAAAAGCACAACTGGTCCAGTTCCCGCTGGTGGCAAAAAGATGGTAACTCTAGTTTCCGGACTTTTTGACTTAATGGATTTTGTTAATGTTAAGGCCGTTGCCGCAAAAGATGGATGGGCCGATGTACTAAGTGCGGCCATTCAAGGCGTTTCTGGTGGACTTGAAGAAGACGAGTATTTGCAGCAATCTGGTTTGCAATTTCAATCTGTAGAACAACTGAGTGAGTTGTCAACGGTTGAAAAAGAGAAGAGAGAGAAAAAATCTAGAGCCCTCTTCAAAGAGATTAAAAAGATAAGAACGGCAATGTTAAAAGCCAACAAGGTAAAGGCCAAAGACTCGCCAGAGGTTGTAAAACAAAAAGAAGAAAGAACTAGAATTGCTAATTCTATTTTTGTTCCAAACGTGAATATATTAAATACGCAAAAGGCTGGGGCTTTAATTTTCACCCCTGTTATTCAGGTTAAGAACCACCAAAAGGCCCAAATTGATCTTCGTTTAAAGATATTGAAAAAAGCCGCAGAACAAGAACAAGCCAATCCCGGACAACCAGTAGATTTGGCAGTTATTGCTCAATCTTTAAAAGCAGAAGCAGAAGCAAGCATGACTAAAGGGAAACAGTCGTTTACTGAATGGCAAGAACAAAATGTAAGCGATTGGGTTAATCAAATTAAACGCGAGCTAGAAATTGAAGGGCAACCCATTTCATATTCAGAAATGTACAAGCAAGTTGTTAAAAAGTTCGGAGCAATTAGATCGCCAACAGCTAGAAACACCTACGACACTTGGAAAGAAGCAGTACAAAACTTTAAGATTTTTCTTATGGCTGTAGACTCCACTCAACAAGATAAGGCTACGGGGGCTAAAATTATTACTCCGTCCGCAATGGAAACTTTAAATATAAATGTTAACGAAGCTAATAATATGTCTTGGGAGGAATTGTGCGAAAGAAGAGTTGACAACAGATTGACTCCAGAAGAACTAGCCAAAATTAAGGCGGAATTTGACTCAATGAGTGCGGAAGAACTAGCTGCATTGCAAAAGGGAGCAACTTCTTCCGGATTAAGCGAGGAAGAGCTAGAAGAATTAGAAGGGGAATTGGCTGAAGAAGAAGCTCCAATCGCCCCCGAAGAAGTTGAAGAAGTTGCCGTAGAAGCAGCAGAAGAAGCCGTTACGGAAGAAATATCAGAAGAAGCCGTTACCGGGAATGTTGCTCCAGTACCTGCCGATCCTATTGATTTCCCAGTTGTAAACGAGGAAGACGAAGGAGATCAGCCACCGGACTTCCCAATTAATGAACCTACAGATCCTGTTCTTCCTCCAGTACCCGCTCCTGCCGCAGAAAATCCTACCGATTTTCCAGTAAATGAAGAGCCAGCAGTTGTTCCAACGCCAGCCCAACCAGAAGCAGATGCGGTAACTCCAGAAGTGTTGCCTCCAGAAACAAAAAAAATAACACCAAAGGGATTCCCGCCACCAAAAGGATTTCCAAAGCCCCCCAAAACAAAAATAAAAGATCCAGTTGCGTCTACTTTTAATACTTCTCTACAGCAGTTATTAAAAATCGCAAATGATCTGGAAAATGAAGGAAATTCTCAGGACTGCGAAGAAATACACAAGATCATACGCAAGTACATATAATTTCATGACAATAACAGGAAAACAAATGATTCGAAAAATTGCATTAAGCAATATAACTCCTCTTTGGTCTAGCAGTGCTGGAACTATGGTCAAATTGGCTTCCGCCAAAAAATTGGCTATTGATCCCGCAACAGAACAAGGCCGAATCCTTCAGGCCGAAATTCAAAAACACCCAAATGCGCTTTTCTTTAGAGCCAAGGCAATTAAAGCCAACGAAGTCAACTCAAATGGGGATTACTTTTCAGAAGAAGAATTACTGAAGTCCTACAAGTCATTTGAGGGCGTTCCTTTTTTTACGAACCATGAAAATCAGAACATTGAGAACGCAAAGGGAAAGATAATTTTTGCGGAATGGGTTCCCCAAGAAAAAGCC